>ERZ795056.1869-NODE-1869-length-24158-cov-6.192549_pt1 | contig 24158 bp, 24 predicted proteins | sample MGYA00375140_ERZ795056 | MGnify/ENA primary metagenome ERZ795056 (study PRJEB30185, sample SAMN05720227) | activated sludge metagenome | isolation source: Anaerobic digester | place: USA | collected 2015-03-09 ... | reverse complement strand
ACGAGGGAAGAAGGGATAGCGATGAAACGAACCGGAAAACTTTGTACACTCTTCATGCTTGTCATGCTGCTCACAATTGTCGGGCTTGTCGGTGACTCCTCGCTCACAGCGCAGTTCAGTGGCGGGCCGGTCAACAACACCCAAAACATCCAGACTTTCGTTCTGAATTCATTCGAGGATCCCAAGGAATGGCGTGTGGATTACTCGATGTATGCCGCAAAGAAGTACAATCCCTCGACAAAACAATTCGAGATTGATCGCGAGCGGAATATCTGGACAAACTTTGTCGGGAAGCCGTGGGGTGTGACAGTCGAGGGCACAAACAATCGCTGTTTGGCCGTGAAAGCCAGTTATGATCGCAAGGGATACAACTGGATGGAAGTCTATCCTGCCAAACCACTGCCGATGATCGGCAGGGTAGAAGCGATCGACGTCTGGGTCTGGGGCGGGAATTTCCAGTGGAGGCTCGAGATCCATCTTCTGGATTACCTCGGCTACAAGCACATTATCGACGCCGGCTGGTTGAATTTCATTGGCTGGCGCAATATCCGGCTTGCGGTGCCCCGGCATATTCCACAGGGTGAACGCTATGTTCCCAGACTCAAGACTCTGCGATTTGAGAAATTCGTTTTGTTTGCGAATCCCGGCGAGCGTGAGGATGTCTTTTACGTCTACTTCGACCGTATGCAGATCCAGGCGGATGTATATTCCGAACGCTTTGATGGTGATGATCTTGTTGTCAAGGGTACCAATATTGGCTGGATGCCCAAGCAAGAAACGCTGAAACAATAATCCCGGGAAGGAGATTTCCTACATGAAGACGATACAGAGAGTTGGCGTGCTGATACTGCTTCTGGTTGCGTTCCTCACACTTGGTACGCTGGGTGTTGCACAGAGTCCGACCGGGGGAAATGGTGCGACCAACCCAGCCGGGGATGACAACGATCCCAAAGGTACAGCTGACGAGCAGCTTGTCACGTTCATTCTCGATGATTTCGAGAAGGCAGCTTCCTGGATACCCGAGATGCCCAGGGACCAGGGCGTGATTTTCTCGATGCAGCGCCCAGGTACGCCGCAGGCTGTGAGCAATATGCTCAAGCAAATCACCGATCAAAACCAGAATTATCTCAAAGGGTTGGCTGACCAGGGTAAGCAGAATTCCGAGAATCCACTGGTTGGATTTCCGTACAACCAGAATAAGTTTGTTCTCGGTGTCCGGGTGGAGTTCATGAAGCGTGGATACAACTGGTTTACGGTCAGACCTCCGCTCCCCATCAAGGTCCCCGGAGTGTGCAAATCCCTTTCGGTGTATGTGGCCGGTCGTGGCTACAACCACTCGCTCTGGGTCATGATCCGGGATTATGAGGGCAACAAGCGCTTCCTTTCGGCCATGCGTCCCTTGAACCACAAGGGCTGGCGCAGGGTGCTCTTTCCCATCAAACCCAATATTGTGCAAGAAGATTACAAGGTCACAGACCCCAAAAAAATCGGCATCACGTTTGACGGATTCCTCATCAACTGCGACCCGATGGAGTCTCAAGGCAAGTACTACATCTACTTCGATTTCCTGACTGCCCAGGTGGATCTGTACTTCGATTCCAATGGGGACAAGGACGATATGCGCGATTTCTGGTGATATTCTTCCTTCATCAGAGAGCGCTGTCAAGGCCGCACCCAGTCTACTGGTGTGTGGCCTTCGTGTTTGAGGGAGTTGCACATGGAACCAATGATGACCGGTCTAATATGGGAGGATCTAGCCTGCGAGCCTCTTGTCTGGGATGTCGCCATGACGGAGTTCCATCGCATCACGCTGGATGGAGAAACGGTTCCGGGAGGGCCATCGGATGGTTCGCTGGCGGATGGCACTGCTCCGGTGATGGAGGATCAGCCGGGCTCGGAGAGCGCGAAAACTGATGACAGGGAGAGCTTTGTCCACGGGATTGCCCGCTGGACCCAGCTTGAAATGGAATCAATGTTTTTGCGAGAGGTCTCGCGCTCCCTCTCGTTTCCGCTCCGTGTCAACACGCTTGTCAAACTCCCCAATGGGCGACTTCCTCGTGTCATTGAACGGCTTGTCCCGAGGCTGGAGTCGTTTGTGCAACATGGGTATTCCTTGCGAAGGGATACCATCGCGGCCATGCTCAAGGTATTTCTCGTGGCCGGTGAAGACGAGCGTGCCAGACGCTTGGCGGAATCATTATCGTCTCAAGTTGACAGCGCCGAGATCCGGTATTATCACGGGCTGGCGCTTTTTCGTCTCAGTCTCCATGATCAGGCCTGTGCCCAGGCCAAGCGCGCTGTCAGTATGGATCCTGCCAGTGCAATCTCCCATCTCCTGCTGGCGGCTTGCCAGATCAAGACAGGTGAAGTCCATGAAGCCGGAAGGACATTGGCGGGAGCTTTGCCGCTCTTCGCAAGGGATGAAGCCGTACTGCGGTTCGCGATTCCATGGATCAGGAAGACGGGTGATGAGGACGCCCTTGTTCAGGTCCTGTCGAGCGTGACTGACTTGAGGCCGGACGATGTCGAATCGCAGCTTGTATTGGCGGATATTCTGTACAGACGCGGCCAGTTTGGCAGTATCTGCGAGCAGTACGGGAAGTATCGGGACTCCCTCGACAGGGCGAGACTCTGTCGGTACGGGATTTGTCTGGCGAGTTTGGGGAGGGAGCAGGAGGCTCTGGAGATTTTTTCTAGTCTTCTGTCACATCAGCCTGATCATCCGGATCTTTGGTCTGTGGTGCAGGCGTTGTACGATTCCGGCTTGCGGGATGCGGGACTTGTGCGGTTGATTGCCCAGAGACTGATGGATTGTGGACGGGTTGAGGAATGTCTGGAGTTATGTTCACGCCATGCAGATCTTGCCGGAGGGGATCCCGGACTTGTATTTCTTCAGGTGCAATGCTACACTCAGCGTGGAAGCTATGAAAAGGCTTTGGCACTTCTCGGGAACATGCCGGCGGGAAGCTCCGCAAGCGAGGATGAACGGGCCTATCTGACAGGATACCTCCTTTTTCTTCTCGGGAAACGGGAGGAAGCTGTTCCTTGGCTCGAGTCCGGATGCCGGATGCCCGGGAGGGAGGTGGCGGCTTTGCGGATGCTTGGAGAGATAGCGGTTCATTCCGGGGACCACCACAAGGCTGCGGGCATCTATCGGAAGCTTTCGCGGTTGCTCAGGGACGATGCAGGTGTCCTGGCCCGGGCTGCATGGTCTTCCATGCAGGCGGGAATGGTTTCTCTGGCCATTGAGGGATTTCGGGACCTGGTCCGTGTTCTTCCCGATTGTCCTGAAGGCTGGAACAACCTCGGGGTGCTGCTCGCACGATCCGGTCAATTTGAGGAAGCGGCCCGCGCTTTCAAAACATCGCTCCGGCTTGATCCTGATCAACCGGAAGCCGGCAAGAATCTGGCACTTGTCTATGACAGGGTTTTGCGGAGCAAGTCGGCCGAATATCTTGAGAGGTTTGCCGATGGTGAACTCTCAACCGCCGGGGGGGATTGATGGACAGTGGCACAAAGTCTCTTGTAGAGGAAAAAATCAGCCTTCTCTCCCGGCAGCTGGAGATGGTGCTGAGAACATCGGGGAATCCCGACCAAAAAAAGCGTGTTTCGCAGCAGTTGGCCGCTTTGAAGAAAGATCGGCTCAGGCTGGACGAGGGAAGCTTTGGCGAGGATGACATCAGGCGCTACCTGGGAGATGTTTCGGCACAGCAGGTCGAGAGCGACGAGGAGGAGGGAAGCGAAGAGACGGTCGGTCGGTTTCCCCTGCTCTCCGCTGTCATGATCCAGCCGGCCAGTCCGGAATGCAACGAACAGGAAGTGAATGAGATTGCCAGCTTTCTCAGGCATTTTGAACGCGAATATCTCTCGGTTCTGGGGAATTACCAGTTGAAACTGGATTTCAACCACGCCCAAAAGCGGGATACGTTTTTCAATCTCTACGGAGCCATCCAGCATTCCCTCAAGAGCTATCTCGATGTTGTCCACGATATTTCGTCGGGACGTGTTGCGTCCGGCGAGCATGCCGACAGTTTGAGACAGATGAAGCGCAAGCTTTTTATGGACCTGATCATGAAGACCAGTGATTTCACCCATGGACTCCATGATTTTTTGTCGCTTTTGATCAGTGACTACCAAAACGGGGGAAACCTTGTGTTGAATCCGGAGCAGGTCTTGGTGTTCGATCCCTTGCATGGGCATCGTGAGCTGGACGGGATGCAGATTGCGGAGGGTATTGAACGGATCCGCTTGTTTTTGGACGAGTTTTCTGAATATCTTAATGTACCGGGTCTGAAAAAGATGCAGAACCGACCGTAACCCCGCCACGGCGCGGAGGCAAGGCAAGGAGTGCCAGATGGCTGTCATTTCCAAGGGTGAGATCACCAATTCAATCATCGGGGAGAAGTCGTTTTTCGAAGGCCGCTTCATGGTCAAGGGGGCTCTTCGAGTCGACGGAAAATTCGAGGGCGACGCGCTTGAGGTCGACCAGCTTTTCATCGGTCAGACCGGTCGCATCAAGACCAATATCAACGCGGTTAATGTTGTGGTTGAGGGTCTTGTGATCGGGAACATCAAGGCTTCAACCAGGGTGATGCTTCTTCCGACGGCCCGCATCCTCGGGGACATCAGGACTCCGGAGTTGATTATCCAAAATGGCGTAATTCTTGAGGGACGCTGTATCATCTCCAACGACCTCAATCAGTCGGCACGGACCCTGATCGAGAATCTCTACGCATCGACAGACTGAGTCATGCCGGTTGCGGTAACTCTGGGTGATCCTTGGGGAATCGGCCCCGAGGTCACGGCCCGGGCCATTGTGGCCGATGCTATCCGTCCGGGACAGGTTCTTGTTCTCGGACCGCGGTTTGCATGGGAGAGCATGTGCTCTCTCGAACCCGGTTTGCTCGCGCACCGGGACTATTTCCTCGAGATAGCGACGGACCTTCATCCCGGCGCGCCGGGAAAGCCGCCGACGCTCGGCGGACAGGTCGTTCTGGACACATTGCACAGGGCGGTTGACCTGGTTAACACCGGCGATGCTGATGCCTTGGTGACAGCGCCGCTCAACAAATCCCTGATCCACAAAATCGATCCTGCGTTCGTCGGGCATACCGAGTTTTTTGGACAGGCTTTCGGCATCGAGGATCCTACCATGACTTTTGTCGGTCCCGAGTATGTGACCGCCCTGGTGACAACGCACGTTTCCCTCCGGAAGCTGGCGGACGAGATCACGGAGGACCGTGTCTACAGGCATATCATGCGTCTCTGGGAGTGGCTCAGGTCACACAGGGGAGATGCAGCCCTTTTGGCCGTGACCGGCCTGAACCCGCATGCCGGGGAGGCGGGAGCTTTTGGCGATGAGGAGATCAGGGTGATCGGGCCCGCTATTGAACGGGCACGTTCTGCTGGCGCAAGAGTGGATGGTCCGTTTCCGGCGGATACTGTCTATCGGGTAGCTGGTCCGGGTGGCCGGTACGCGGGCGTGCTGGCCATGTACCATGACCAGGCGCTTGTTCTCTTTAAAACAACGGACGGGAACCAGGGCGTTAATATGACTCTCGGACTGCCAGTTGTTCGAACATCCCCCGATCATGGCACTGCCTACAACATCGCTGGTAAGGGAATTGCGGATTTCCGCAGCATGCAGGCCGCACTGAACCTGGTGCTTCCATAAAAGAAGCTGCATTATCCTATGATATTTTTTGAAAGACCAAATGCTGAAAATGAGACATGTCTGGAGTATACTTGAGTTTGACCGCGATGTACGGTAACGTTGTTGCTGCGGCGCATGTACCCCCCAAAGGAGGGACAGCCATGATGATACGTCGGACGACTGCGATGCAGATATTCATGCTGGTGCTGACGATCTTGCTCGCTTCCTGTAACGTCTTTGATCCGCTCTACTCTGATGATGGGGCTGATGATTTTGACAAAGCCCTTTCGAATGCCGAAGCCGCCATGAAGCGGGATGATTTTTCGGCGGCAGTCCAGTTGTACATTGAAGCGCTCGGGAAAAAACCGAATTCTTCCGAGGCAATGATCGGGCTTTCTTCGGCCATCGTGCTCAGGGATATCCAGATCAAGGATGTGCCCACCCTGATGAACGCTATCTTTAATATTGATGCCAGCGGGACAAATACCAATTCATTTCTCTCGAGTCTGTCAACGCCATCTGCAGACTACAAGGCCAAGATCATTGCAGCGGTATCCAATGCAGCCTGGTATCGTGCTCCGGTCATCGGCATCGACAGAGTGACCGGTTTTGTCCGATTGGGATCCAACAACCTTCCATGGGCGCTGCCTTCGGAGAGTGACGGCGTGATTCCTTCGACGGACCGGAATGTGACGCTGAATTACCTGATCATCAAGGCCGTTCATGTTGCCCTGACTGTCCAGGAACAGTTTGTGGTTACACAAAGTCTCGTGGCAAATATCGATACTGATGCACTGACGACGTTTAACCCGAGTTTGCTTGTTCTCAATGACGAGTTGGCCAATCGGACAACTTTCAAAAATTTCCATATTTCGTACACCAATACGATTGCCACCTTGAGCAATACCTATCAGAAGATCCTTTCGACACTGACTGCGACCAACAACAACGCGTCGCTTCTCAATCTGATCGGAGTTGCTGACGGGATGGTCAATCTGCTTCAGGCGCCAGATTCGGGCATGTCCGCCGAGTCTGTGACCAGAGCGGTAGATGCCGTTTCGGATATCCGGACAAGTCTGACCAATCTGGTCAATTCCATCACAAACGACTCAACCGGGCTCAAGGCAGGGTTTGATACGCTTTCAGCTTTCCGCGTACAGGTCGAGAATTTTGCCAAGTATACAAATGTACCGTCTGTGAAGTCATCCAACTGGATGCCATACTAACAAAGGAGGGCACGCATGAAACGACTGTTTGCCGTAGTACTGATCAGTGCATTGGCTGCCGGGTCGCTCGCGGCTCTCGATGCTCCCCAGGTTGACATTCTCAATCTGCGGTCGAAGGCGATGGGTGGTGTTCGTCTTTCAATCAATGACGACCAATACTCCATCATGAACAATCCGGCTGGAACCTCCCTGCTGGAAAGAAGCTGGGTTTCGCTTGTTCAGGCGCACTTCGTGTTTTCAGGCGATTTTTTGAGTCTCTACGACCACAAGGATTCCTTTACCGGGATTGCTTCGGGGAGTTCCGATATCGACAATTCGACTTGGAACTATCTCTCGAGAATGAAGATATCCGTCGGGTCGGCACCGCTCTACTTCACCATGCTCAACATCCTTCCTTTCAACATCAATCTTGCAGTTTTCAATTCGTTGAATGTGCGGATGAAGGCCAATCCCGATATTCCGGTCCCGACCTGGAATATGCTGGCCTACAACGATACGGTGCTGGTGGCCAATATTGCCACCGAGGTTCTGGACATCAAGGCGATCGAGATGGCACTCCATTTTGGTGTCAATGCCAAGGTGATCAACCGTGTCCAGTATCGCAAGGACAAGATGGATCTCTTTTATCTCTACAACCTCGGAAGTCTTGATCTCAAGGAGATGGAGATCAGGCGCGGTTTGGCCTTGGGCATGGATCTCGGGTTTGTTGCGACCTTTGGCGAGAAAAAGGATCTCAAAGCATCCCTGACACTCTCCGATTTCTATGCAACGCGCTTTGCCTGGACCAAGCCCACAAGTACGGACAGCATTGGCGATGTGGTCTTTGGAGATGGAACGGATGCCGGAGCGGCCTACATCGACCCCAGTCTGGCGATTGGTGGCTCGTACCGGGTTGGAACGATCATCCCGGTTCTCATCGAGAATCTCACAGTTGCCCTGGATATCCGGGATCTCTTTGATCCGGACAGCAATTCGTTTCTCAAGGTGTATGCCGGATTTGAATTCTCGATGCTCGGGTTTATCAAGCTGCGTGGAGGTGTGTACCAAGGCTATCTCTCGGGTGGTGTTGGCATAGATGTGCCGATTCTGCCGATTGAGATCGATTTTGCCTACTGGGCCGAGGAGTTGGGTGAGTATCCCGGTCAGGAACGGCTTGACAATATCGGTGTGACCCTGAATATTGTATTCTGAAATTGACAAAACGAGTGATCACCGCTGTCGGGGATGTGTCTCCGGCAGCGGTTTTGTATCACATGGGGAGTGACAGAATGGAAGAGGTACAATTGACGCAGTTTCTGGTTCAGGCCTCGAGCCTGTTGATCGTGGTGCCTGTCCCGGGTGCAGGAATCCTGGCTTTGATGCCTGCGTTGCTCGCTTGGCTCTGATGTCAGGCCCTTGGTTCATCTATATCCTGCGCTGTGCTGACGGGAGCCTGTACACCGGGATATCCAATGATCTTTCACGACGGGTGGACAGGCATAACAGCGGACGGGGGGCAAAGTATGTGCGCACCAGGCTGCCTGTCGAGCTTGTCTGGTGGGAATATGCCGGAACCTGCAGTACTGCGCTGCGTCGGGAAGCCGCCATCAAGGGGTATTCCAGGGGTGCAAAGGAACGCTTGATTCAGGGCCGAAAGCGCAATTCCACAAAAGGGAGTCTGCAGGGTCTCGTCAGGGTTTTCCATCTGTAAGCAATCATGGGGAAGTAACCAGTTACGGATCGATTTTCCCGGAGAGGCTGAGTGCTGTAAAGGGACGGCCGCTCCCCGAATAAAATTTTGAAAAAAATTCGTAGTATTCGAGCCGCAGCGTCTGAATGGTGACCACCATCCCTTCCAGGATGATGATCAGAAGATTGCCTCCGACCAAAATGATGGCACTCGCCACCCCTCCGCCCCCAAGGCGTGTCATTTCAATTACCGCCAGGGAGAGACCGCCATGCGCCAGAGCGAAGGCGCCGATACGGACAAAGGAAAAGGTATTCCCGAAAAACCATGTGACGGTATCGAGACCTTCGATGACCGCCTCGATGACCCAGGTTCCTGCTCCATGCGGAAACACCGGGGTTTTGCGGGCCAGGTTTGCCAAGGGTTCACTGGCCATGACAAGGAGGAGCGGGATTCCGCATGTCAGAAGAAGTGTTTCGATCCCGATTTCGGTATCCGGTGAAAGGCCAAGGAAGATGACGGGAAGGATGGCACCCCAATAAAACGCCAGGCCGGCCAGGCCGGTTTTTCCCAAAAACACGCCTTCCCAGTCATGGAAAAGAATCTTGTTGGCGATATTGCAGACCAGCCCTGTGCTGATCCAGAGAACCCCGAAGGCGACTGTCGCCGCAAAGAGGATCAGGATGTTGTCGAAGGCCTTGAGTGGCTCATGCCAGAGCGGGTGGATCACGCCTTCCAGACAGAAGAATGAGCCAAACACCAGCCCGAAAAAGGCGGCACTCAATCCGGCGGAGGCGATCAGGAGACCCGCCTGTCTCAAGGATTGCGAAAATCGTTTTCCGACCGCGATTCCCAAGCCAGTCAGGAGCAAAACGAGTCCCTGACCGAGATCGCCGAACATGACGCCGAACATCAGCACAAAGCCGACAGCCACAAGGGGGGTCGGTTCGATTTCCCCGTAGGCCGGATACCCATAGTTGGCAATCAGGGACTCGAAGGGCTTGAAGAAAGCGGAATTGCGCAGGATCACGGGAATCGAGAGACACTGGCGTTGGCTGGCGGGGAGTTTCATGGGGTCAAGAGTCTCGACGACGGCCGTATTGTCGGTGACTTCATTCACAAGCCTTGTCAGTTCAGGCAGAGCTGACCGGGGTACCCAGCAGCGGATTCGGGCCGTGCTTTCTGTTTGGGGCAGGCCATTGATGATGGAGAGAATCCGTTGTTCCCGTTTCAGTCGCGAGAGCGCCTGATCGAGCAGGGGGAGGTGTTCATGAATGACCGCATCATACTCCGACTCAAGCTTGGCAATGCCGGCCATTGTGGCGTTTTGCTCCGATTCCAGGGCTCGAACAAGTTCGGTTCCGCTGCGCTCGTCCGAGGGGAGTACATCCCGGACGAACCCGTGCTCCGAGAGAAGTGTTTCCAGTGAAAACCGTCCCGTCCTGGAACTGGCGGCCAGAATCTCCTGACGCCCGGTCTTCTCCGCAGTCCCGGGAAGGGCAAGAATGAGCGAGCCCGGTCTGGTCGTGGACAAGAGGGCCGAGAGTTCTCCGCTCGGGATGGATCCATACTGGAGAATGATGTGTTCCATCTTGCCCAGATCGTTGAGACTGACATCAAGTTCACGGAGGGAGTGCAATCCGGGGAGTGCTTCAGCGAGACTGGCCAGCCGTGAGCGCAGGGCATCAAGTTGCGTCTTGAGTGGCTCCATCCTGTCCAGAAAGGATTGGATGACGTGCTCAGCCTCGGCAAGCTCCATGACGGATTCTGTATGACAGCGATATGGGATCCCTGCTTCCCCGAGAATCTTGACCGGTCGGCTGACAAAAGCGGTCAGCCGGGAAAGCTCTTTGGCATGGCGTCGTGCCCCGTTTTCCGAAGGGACAAGCTCGACTTTTCCGAACTCGGCAAGACGGACCGTCAGAGGATGGATATGGCGGTCAAGGACAAGAATGTCAGCCAGCATCATGCGCACAACACGGAACATGGGTCAGCCTCCTTGCCAGACCAGCTCTGACCTGAGGATCTCGGGTGCGATTCCGAAGCGGATTCCATTGAGCAAGAGCATGATGTTTTGCAATTCGCGCTTGAACAAAAAATAAAAACAGAACAGGGGGGCATAGCCTCTTCCATAATTGCGATATTCCTGCCTGTATCGGATAAGCATGATGGTGGCAGCGATCTTTTCGAGGCAGGAGAGATCGGCAAGACCAAGTTCCGGATCAGGATTTCTTGGCAGGAGTTCCGGCCGATGTGCAATCAGAGTGCGTGCCATGGTACGGGAATGGTGCGGCAATGCGTCCGCCAAATCATCAAAGCGTGGTGTGGCAAGCAGAGAGAGAATACCCGAGCGCATGGCATTGTCCGGAAACGTGAGTATGGATGTGATCTCCGCCGCGTCCATCCCGTAGCTGCGTTGCATGCGCAGTGACTGGAGTGTCAGCATGAGAGACGTTTTTTGTGTATGGAGCAGACGGATGCGTTGTCGATCCGGAGAAGGCAGGAGGTCGATGGTCTCCTGAAGGCGCTGGAAATTGACCGAGTCAAGAGCGGCATCAAGACGGCTGGTGTCCCGGGTCTTTTGCCAGATTTGGCATGCCTCGCGATACTCTGAACGTTCAAGAAGGCGAAGTGCCGTATCATTCGAGAGGGAGAGGATCTTCTCGTCAAAAAAACCACAGCCCGGTGCCAGCGGATACCAGCGCTCGGACTGGGCACTCCCGAGTTTGAGAAAGAGCGCGACATTGCGGATTTCGTACTCCATGATCAGGGCGCGAAAAAGTAAAAAAACAAGTGAGCCGCCGGGTATGGCTTTGGAGAGCCGCTCGATGAAGTGGCGGTGCAGCATCAGCTCGGTATCCTCGGCGGAGAGGCCGGAGAGTGAGAGGGCCGGGTTGTCGAGCTTGAGAGACTCGAGGACCTGAGCTGGATTGCGGGACGTCAGTGCGGTCAGGATCAATTCGACACTGGCAAAACGGGAAAAGACAGCCCGTGTCTTGGTGTGCAAGAAGGCCCTGTATCCACTGTCGAGCATCATTCCCCCATTCAACTGCCTTTCAGGGTATCAGTGTATTGGTGGAAGACCGTCCTGTCAAGGAGATCAGCCCGGATTGGCGCTCATCTCCTTGAGGAATCTCTTGAGAATTGTCTCGACCGAAGGGGATATGGACTCAATGGCTTCCTTCGGCAGAAAGACGAGATCAAAATCCTCTTCACGGGCAGGGTCAATACCCAAGGAATCACGGAACCAGACATCGGGCACATTCAGAAGGATATAGTCTTCGCGGAGATCATTCTCGAAACGGCTGATATAGCCGTCAATTTTGATGATATCGGAAGCGTGGTATTGGTTGACCTCTTCCTTGCGAAAGATCATTTTTTTCGTATGGCAGATACGGTTGCAATCCTGGCGTACGAAAATGACGACCTTGTCCATATCATCAAGGCCTGAAAGCAGATAGTTGATCCTGTCCATGTGAGACCCTTGCGCGATATCGTTCCAGCAACAATGATACTCTTCGGCAGAATACCGGCACGACTGAATATGGAGGAGCAATCTCGGGACAGATTCAGAAAGACATCGCCAGCGCGGCATCAATCCGCAGGACCGGGTCGGTTCCCATGGCCGGCCTCGAGTAGACGGCGTTGTCCAGCGCGATCGTCGGACCAAGGGCGGAACCCGGGAAGAGATAGGCCAGCTGGATGTAGAGCTCCAGTTCCTTCATCAAGCGGGTCTTGAGCCCGATGTCGAGTTCGACACCGAGTGTGTATGCCTCTTCTCCATCGGCATCAAGGACAGCCCGTGTGGTTTGCGCATACCCGCCAGACAGAATGAAGGTGGCTTTCCCTTCGTGCATGTCCTTCTCGATGCAAAACTCAAGCGCCGTGATTCCCGGATCATTCCGTACAAAATACCCTTTGGTGATATTGACACGACGGGCCGAGGCCGATCCGTAGTGGAAGTAGTATTGGTCGGCAAAAGGGCCACCGCCAAAGAGCAGTCCCATCCAGGAGCCGGTCGAGCCTTCGTCTCCGTCCAGGACGGCAAATTGTTGGACCGGTGAGCCGGGATCTGTGTCGCTCGCGGAGTTTCCGGAGAGCATCCGGTACTGGAATTTGAACTTGAAACCTTCCAGTGCCACACTTCCCTTGCCCTGGAAGGCCCAGGAGGAGACGGACTCGCTGCCTTCACCGACGGAGGTAATGCTTCCCGTTCCGATTACGAGATTGGCTTCATAGGTCAGGGCTGAGCTCAACTTGCCCTTTGCCTGGACGCCCCAGTAATAGAGGTCTGAAAAGAGTTTTTTGGATGTCGGCGCTTCGTGTTTGAAGCGGTTGTTGTCATCGACCAGGAGCCAGCCTGTCAATCCCAGATACTCGCCGATGACATATCCTGCGGATAGGAAATAATCGTTTCTGTCATCTCCAAGATCGACGGCGTCGGCTGTCTTTGAAGCCAGGACCTTGTCCTTGTTGTCACCGTTCCAGGATGGTCCGGCATAGGCACGGGCGTACATCATCCGGACATCCAGACCGAAGAGGCTGGTGTTCAGGACCAGACCCGGAAGATTGCTGTCGAGGAGAAAGGCGAGCGGCGTTTTGAAGGGGACGAATCCGATCAGGAAGCTTGAGTCGCCATCCTGGTACCGCATGTACATCTGCCGGGTTTTGAGATTGATACCCTCGGTCCCCTGGGATCCGCCGGCGATGAAATGCTGCTCGCCATCCTTCCGGGATGTTCCGGACAAATCCCCCCAAGAGACATCTCCGATCTGGAGATTGTAGACGAAACCGAGATTGGTATTGACGCCGGATTCGAGCCAGACGCGCAGTCTGCTGTCAAAAATGGCGAGGGTGTCCCCTGTCTCGCTCTTGGCATCCTTGTTCATCAGGTAGACGGCGCGATTGCGGAATTCGCCATGCACATCCACGTTCAGGGCTGCCAGATGAAGTGAAGCAAAGAGCAGTATAAACACGATAGAGACGAGTTGGCGCATGTGTCCTCCATGGAGAATACCAAAGCTACTGCATTCTATTGTATAGCATTTTACCCCAATAGTCAGCTTTTTACGTGCGGGGTTTCCGGTGCTCACTCAAGCCTTGAACACCCAAGGAAAAAAAAGTATACTCTCGGTATACTTGAAGGGGGTGCCATGAGAATCTCCCAACGAAAGTCGGAGGAGCGAAGGCAGCGCCGTGAGCGGATCGTTCAAGCAGCCCTGCGGCTTTTTTCCGATGACGGGTATGCGGCAACTTCGATGGATGCCATCGCCACCCAGGCCGGTTTTTCCAAGCGGACAGTGTACGGGTATTTCGAGAGCAAGGAAGACATTCTGGCTGCTGTTGTCCTTGAGGCATTACGGATTATGAACCGGATGACCGAAAAAAATCTGGAAACTGCCGGTGATGGCTTTTCCCGGGCCTGGGCCTGCGGCAGGGCCTTTATCGATTTCCAGCGGGAACATCCCAGACTGTATGCCCTTCTCAGGGATGCCCGGACACTCTTCAGCCCGCAAAGCGGAGGCCGGGGACCATCGGCAACCATCCGCGCCGAACTCCTTGCCGAGAATGAGCGGAATTTCGGCATGTTGGTCGGGGCGATCGAGCGCGGTCGTTCGGATGGTTCCATGCGTGAGGATCTTGATCCCCGACGGTCAGCCATGCTGGTCCAATGCATGGGAATCGGGATTGTCCAGGTTGCCTCCGAGATGGTCAACCAGAGAAGCGATGTTTTTCCCCAGGGGCAGGATGCCTTCCTGGATGAAGCCCTCAAGTTTATCGGAGCTGCGCTGGCTCCCAACGGGCAAAGGCCCTGCACGGGAAGAGGAGAAAGATGATGAAGCTTGTGGTTCTCAACGGGAGTCCCAAGGGTGAGAAGAGCGTTACCCTGCAGCACATTCTTTGGTGGCAGGCTGGGCAGCCCGGGGTCTCGCTCGGGATATCCCATGTGGCATTCGACATACAGGTCCTGCGTGCCGATCCGGAGCGTCTTCAGCAAGTTCTTGCGACCGTTCGCGCAGCCGATGCTCTTCTCTGGGTCTCGCCCGTCTACCACCATCTGGTTCCGTCACAAGTTTTTCGCTTTCTGGATCTTTGCGGGGAGGAAAAATCACAGACGTTCCGGGGAAAGCTGTCGGCGATTGTTTTCAGTTCCATACACTATTATGACTCGACAGCGATTGACTGGCTGACGGCTGTCTCGGAGGACCTGGGGATGAGTGTCTATGGTGCGTTTTCCGCGGAGATGCATGATCTCGGCAGGAAGAGCGAGCGTGAACGGTTTTCCGCCTTTATGAAGGGCTTCACGGAGGCCATCGGACTTGATCCGGTCCTTCCCCGGAACTGGCCACCGTTACACGCAACACGCCTGTCGCCGATTGTCCCGCAGGGTTCGTATCGTGTCGATCTCGGGGGAAAGCGGGTCCTGATCCTGCAGGACAGACGTTCAACCGGTGCCGGGATGGAGAGCATGCTGGCCCGACTGAGGGGGGCTTTCACAGGAGGGCTTGTCGATCTGAAATCGATCGAAGAGATCGGGATCAAGGGTGGCTGTCTCGGATGCTGCGGCTGTTGTTTTGCCAACGAGTGCTCCTGGGATGGTCGTGACGGGTATCGGGAGTTTTTTGAAGAACACGTCAGGCCGGCAGACATCATCGTGTACGCTGTCACAATTGAGGGCCGTGCCTTCTCGTCCGACTGGAAGGAATATTTTGACCGGAGTTTTTTCAATACCCATGTTCCCGTCTATACGGGCAAACAGATGGCCTGGCTTGTTTCCGGACCCCTGTCAGCACTGGGATATATGCGACAGATCATGCAAGCCTATGCCGATGTGGGCCGCGCCAATCCGGCCGGGATCCTGACGGATGAATCCGGGGATGCGGACAGTCTTGGTGCGGCCATTGATGGAGTGGCCTGGCGCTTGGCGACCTGGCAGTCATTAGGGTACATTGCTCCGAGAACCTTTGCCGGGATCGCGGGGATCAAGATCTTCCGGGACGAGGTCTGGGGCGGGATGCGGCTCATCTTCCGCGTGGACCACAAGGTCTTCAAAAAGAACGGAACCTATGATTTCCCCCACCGGCACTGGTTGCGGAGGATCGGGATGGTTCTGGCCTGGCCCCTCTTCGGGATCAAGGGATTTCAGCGGGTCTTCAAGGCGCGGATGCGGGATGAGATGGTCAAGCCAATCCGTGCCGTTGTCGATGCCGAGATTCGCAGGCAGAAAAAAAGCTCCGCCACGACGGGCGAATCTGTGTAATGCGGATCCTGCGGGGCGGAAGCAAAGCGTTGGCTGCGTGCCCACGCAGGTGTAGGTGTAACAACCGGGAGCAAGCCGGACGTGCAGAGTTCCGCCCGGATGCTTCCCGGTTGTTTTGGTGCTCAGCCCTGGCGACCTTCGATCAGGAGCAGGAGAATCGTGCTGGCCATGGCCAGATCCCGATCCAGAGAAGCATCAAGCTGACTGAGGTTGATGTCGAATTTGTGGACAAAAAAAGCGAAGCGTTGGTTGATGGTGGCCAGTTCCCGTCCGTCCTGCGAGAGGATGGAATATTTTTGGGGGATCAGGCTGATCATCCGGCTGGCGAATGCTCCCCAGCCGGATTTTTCGGTCAGTCTGGCGACGACCTCGTCGTTGGCGTTCATGACCATCCATTCGTCTTTGATGATCGATTTGAGGCCTTTCCGCTTGAGGGCACCGATTTTTCGTCCGCTGCTGCTTTCGGTCACATCGTAGGCCGCGGAAAAGTCGATGATCTGTCTGGCCTTGATCTGGACCAAGGGACGGGTCTGTGCCTCGTCGGCAAAAACGGTAATCTCTTCCTTGAGTTTGAAGAGTTTCTGTTTGACATAACACACCAGAGCCCCGTCGGGTGTATTGACGTAGACCTGGCCCGCGAGGGCAAAGAATTTTCGTCTTGCAGCGTACAGATCTTTCTCGAAAATGCTCATGTTTTTCTCCTTGGGTTCAATACCAGACTGCATTCCATCATATCCCGCTGCCCCTGGTTTGTCAATGAACCTAAGAGCAACCACATGGGTACAGCGGAACGTCTTGAAGGTTTGCGTACCCGAGTCCGGTTTTTTCCGGGTACGGCGTCCTGAGTTGTTCCGGGCGGCACTGCTTTTGCGGCGGGAGCGCATGTCTTCCGGCGCAGCCACGCGGGTGGGGCCGTTCAGCGGGGGAGGAAGAGGCTTGCCAATTCAAGCGCACTGCATCCGGGAAACATGTCGATCGCCCGTGTCCCGGCCAGCCCGTAGCCGGCATCATCCCAGCGCAGGATCGCATCCGGTGCCGTGTCGATATCGCAATGAAAAGTGATCACTGCAGCGGGTTGACGGGCTGCCAGGGCTTGGAGGACGGCCGGATCGAGTCCGCTTCGGGGCGGATCCACGACGATCAGTTCGTCCCGGCCCTCGGCAAGACGGGATATGGACGACGGGGTGATTGACGCCGCGCGGTATGTTCCCCGGGGATTATTCCGTCGTGCGGCCAGGATGGCCCGTTCGGAGATATCGATCCCGAGCGTATGAGGCCTGAGGTTGTTCCCCAAAAAAACCGAGAAAAGGCCATACCCGCAATAGACATCCAGCAAACCTGATATGCGACAGTCGGCCTTGGTTGCAAATTCCAGGGCAGTTTCGACCAGGAGCCCGGCTCCTTCGAGGCTGACCTGTGTGAAGGCGAGCACCGGCGAGAAGAGGCGCTTCCCGGCGATCTGCATGAGCATGCTGTCCCTGCCCCAGAGTGTGCGGGCGGTTCCCGCGCTGTCAAGGTAGAAGTCCGAATTGGCCGGATCGGAAAAGAGGATCAGTCCCTGGAGACTGCATCCGGAACCGGTCAGGGCATCCTTGAGTTTGAGGGCCAGACGGGAGAGGGAGGCGTTCCCTCGGGTCGCGTTCAGGACAAGGACGGTCTCCCGGTGCCCGTTGCTCCGCAGGATGACCCAGTTCAGGGCGCGGGCCAGATGGGAGTAGGCAGGAAGCCGGAGCATGCTGTCGATGGCGGAAAAACAGGTGCGGTCCGACTCCGGTTCAAGGAGTTCGGCGGCTTCGCCTTCGATCGAAAGATGCCAAGTCTTGCCGGACTGGACGACGCGACGTTTGGAGGTCGTGCGGTATTCTCTCGGGCGGGGATTGGAAAGCAGGGTCGGGACGGGGCTGGGGAGTCTGTTGCGTTTCCAGAAGGAGAGGAGCGCATCCGCCTTGATCCGGATTTCGTCCTGATACGGCAGAGGACCCAGAGGTGCCGAGCCCGCGGGGAGATTTTCGGGGAGGCAGTCGGTAAAACGGATGATCGTGTTCTCTCGATGTGGCATGTGGCTTCCCGGGGATTTGAGTTGGTCCTGACCGGGCAAATATATCCCCGAAGGAAACGCGAGTCATTTTTTCCCGAGGCAGACGTGAAAAACAACGGTTCAGGCACTATACTTGTCATGTGTATCCGGGATGTCGTCTCGGTCGAAGCCTATGGACATGAACTGGAGAATTCCATGCGCCTATACCTGCTGTTGATTGCTTTTGGCATGCTTGTCACGATACCCGCCTGCTTCCCCGGTGGTGTTTCACGTTCCAATACCCGGGTTGTGCACTACAATGAAACTGGCACACCCACCCAGCAGCTTTGGTCGGTCCGATTGCGGAATGCCCATACGCGTGTCCATCGGACGTTCGATGTCTATGCACCTTCGCGGGAGCGTGCGATTGACCAAGCCATGGCCCGGGCGAGGCGTGAAGGTTGGGGAAATGCCCCGGTTGCCTTGGTTTGGGCCAACCACAAGGCACGCTGATCGCTGTTAGGGCCCAGGGGCAGTCTCCGGAGGTATTGCGGCCATGGCGGCACCGATGATGCCTGCGTTGTTCAGGAGAGGTGAGGGGATGAGGAGCGCCCTCGTGTGCAGTTGAGCCGCAAACCGGTCGAATTTCTTCGCCGCCCCGCCTCCAAGGATGATCAGGTCCGGCCAGAGGAGGGCCTCGAGTCGTGCCAGGACACTCGAGAGGCGTTTCCCCCATTTTTCCCACGAGAGGTCTTCTTTTTTGCGTGCCGCATCGGACGCCCAGGCTTCCGCTTCGATCCCGTCCAGTTCGATATGGCCCAGTTCGAGGTTGGGAACAAGACGCCCGCCGGTAAAGAGCGCCGTTCCCAGCCCGGTTCCGACTGTCAGGACGAGGACGGTGCCCGGGCAGGAACGGGCTTCCGGAACATGGCGAACCAGTGCCAGGCCGGCCGCATCAGCATCATTCAGGACCGCTGTAAAGCTGCAGGTACTCTCCGTGCTGCAGATCCGGAGTACGTCTTCCCCGATCCAGGCGGGGTCGATATTGGCTGCCGTGCGGACCATTCCGTTCTGGATGACCGCGGGGAACGCGATCCCCGCCGGGCCGTGCCAGTCGAGAGACGAGACCAGGGTGTTGAGCGTACGGGCGACATCGGCCGGTCGGGCACCTTCTGGGGTTGCCGCACGGAGTCTCGGGGAGACGAGACCGGCATTGGATGTATTGACGATCGCGGCCTTGATCCCGCTTCCCCCGATATCGATGCCCAGTGCCAGGTGTTCCATCGGAGTCTTCAGGTCTCCCGGATAATCTTGACCAGGTCGAATCCCTCTTCGGTCGATGGAAGCTCCATCTTGGCGTGGAGCATGCTGATGATCCGTTCGGGGACCTGGTCCCGGGCCGGTCTGGTGCGGTTCCGTGTCAGGAGCTCATTGACCGGCACATCGATAAAGACACAGCCGGCCGGAACCTTGCGCATCTTTGCTTCCTGGATGTACTTCTTCCGGCTTTCGCGGTTGATGCAGGTGTTGTCGATAATCAACCGCTCGTGACGCTCGAGGTAGTGGTGGATGATCGCGGTCTCGATCCGTTTGACGAGGTGTTCCATCTCGGCATCGTAATCACTGGCCGTCCAGTCCTGGCCATGTTCGGTCATCGTCTTGATGAAGCGGCGGATTTCATTGTGGTTGACGCGCTTGAAACCCGGAAAGTACTTGGCGGCAAGTACGGACTTTCCGGAGTTGTAATTCCCGCAGACAACCACGAGTTGCAGGTTGTTGAAACTGGGTTGTGCCATGGCATGCTCCTTTCCGGTCCGATCCGCCTTCCCTCTCAGGGTAGACCAGTCCGGACTGCTTGGCAAGGGCAAGTGTGTTTTTTTTATTGGCTCGGGGAATGGGAGATCCGTCGCTCCAGACGGAAGGAAAAGCAGGGTGGTCGATTAATATGATTACAAACTGACGAAATTTGTTGCTTCCGGTGAATAAACGTGATACTATTTGTGTATCCCTTTTGGGATTGGATCGGAGCGCGGCATGCCTGGACGGGTGCCGCGTTCTTTTTTTATGCAATACCCGCCATGATTTTCCGTCTTTACTGGTATGGAGCAGATGGAACACAAACAGCATGGGGCGAGAGTGGCCGAGTTCTTTGCCCGGGAACGGTCAAAACTTCTTTCTCATGTCCGTTCGATGATTGATGACGCATCGGACCGTGACAGCGAGGATATCGTGCAGGACGTCATGCTCGGCATCCTTGCCCGGGGAGGGAGCGGTGTTGAGGATCTGGCCGGGTATGTCTACAGGGCGCTCAAAAACCGGGTGATCGACATCTGGCGGAGAAAAGGTCCGGCAACGGTTCCCTTTGAGGCGCCCTGCGGGGATGGCTTGGTCCTTGCGGATATCTTGCCAGCTCCGGGCGAGACCGGTGATGGCCGGTTGGAGTATCAGGAACGGCTTGAGCGGTTTGAAAAGGCCTTTGCCGGATTGACGATCGCCGAACGCGTCCTGATTACGGCCACCGAGTTCGAGGGGCGGAGCTTCAAGGAGTGTTCCTCGGCATGGGGAGAACCGTTGGGGACCCTTCTTGCCAGAAAAAAGCGGGCCATCGACAAGCTGCAACGTTCCATGGAAAGACCGGAAAACAACACGGAAGGAGTATGACAATGATGAAATTCCATTGCGAGTTTGACAACTGGTCGAGGGGGAAAAAGGTCTTTGCCGTCATCGGGATGGTGATTCTGGGGATCGCCGGAGTTCTTGGTCTGGCCCTTCTCTTCGGGATCGTCATCAGGGAGCTCTGGAACTGGCTGATGCCGGGGATCTTCGGGCTGGGGGTAATCGATTACTGGCAGGCGGTTGGACTTTTTATTCTTGGCAGACTGCTCTTTGGCGGGTTTGGCCACGGAGGCGGGCATTCATCAAAGGCCGACAAGAAAATCGAGGCCAGAATCGAAAAGAAGCTGGAAGAAACCTTCTGCTCATCCGCCAGTGATGACCGGTATGAAGAGTACTGGGAGAGCGAGGGGCGGGCCGCTTACGAGCGCTGGAAAGGTTCGAGGACGACGGGGCAGGACTGAACCCTGGATCCGGAATGAATCAGGGCCGGCTGGAACCATCCAGCCGGCCCTATTTTGTTCAGTTTGTCAGACGTACCATGTCCAGCATTTGAACATAGTTTGATGGATAGCTCAGAAGGGTTGTTGAAGTGCCTGCATCTGGGGTCAAATTCGAATACAGATAGGGCTTGATAAAATACCCGTTTGCGTCTTGCTGGATTGGTGCGAGAACGCGGATTTTCTTGCCTACTGCATTGGCTACACTGCTTGTTTGGGTTATCCCCATGATGTGATCCTGGTTGACCAGCATGCGAATATACTTTCCTGTTGCATAATTCAACCGATAGATGCGGTTTTGTATGCTGGATCCTGCTAGATAGTCCGAAAGGGTGCCGTCGATTTGAACATACCTCGCTTCGTAGTTCTCATCGATTGTTTCACTGCCAATAACGGTCACGAGATTATCGTAGACCCAGGTGAGGTCTTTGTTTCCGGCGGAGTTTTCTTCGACCGTACAGGCGGTGACCTGCTTCATGCCTTCGTATTCATTGACAAAGGTCACATTCAGATTGACGCTGGTGTAGACCGGATAGACGTAGTCAGTGGTATGGAATGGCGCTTTCTCGCTTTTCCAGAGGACCATGATGGCCGGTCCGGATGCGTTTTCCTGAACAAAAAAGGCCCGGTAGTTGTCGGGGTAATTCCGGAAAAATGTCATCTGGACGTTTTCAACCCGGATGGCACAGGGCCCGGTGACATTCCGCAGATCGGCAATCGTTCCCGGTGCCGTGTTCTGGACGGTAAAACTCGAACTCAAGGGGGCAGACATGGTGGCTCCCGAGAGTGCTGTGACGCCGTTGACATGGATATAATACGTTCGCCCTGCCTCGTACGCATCGGTGGCTGCCAAGCGGAAGATCACCGTCGACGAGGTTTCACCGGTCTCGGTGACCAGTGTGCCCGTCAGGGGGAAGCTTCCGTCGGCATAGCGGCTGACCCTGATCGAACCGGCCGTACCGGGATAATCCAGAAAAACGCTTGAGGTGCGCACCGGCCGGGAAAAGGTGATTCTGACCGAGTTGGTCACTCCAACGCCACTGGCTCCGTCAAGCGGACTGATTGCGCTGACCGTAAGCGGGGTCACATCCGGACCGGATCCCGTGGTGAAGGCCAGGGTGTAGTTTCGGGCCATATTCTCACCGCTCAGGCCTTTGACGGTCCGGCTGACCGTGAGGGTATATTCCGTATTGGCGGCCAGGGCTTGTCCCGGAGTGATGGCCAGATTGGTCTTGTCGACATTGAGGCTGATGGAGAGGGAGACCGGAGAAGCAGGAGATGCCGTCGGAAAGAGTTTTATTGTGCCGGACGTCAGGGTGGATTGCGCCATAGGTTCGCTGAACACGAGCTGGATGATTGACCCCGTCGGGATGGCTGTCCCGTTGTTGACCGGTGATGTCCGGATGACGCGGGGCATATCCCCGGAGACCGAGGTCCCGGTCTCAAAGACAAGATCGGAGGCGGTCTCGAGATTTGTCCCGCCCGTGTCCCGGATGGCTGCGTTGTTGAGATGGAGGCGGAATTCGTACTCGTCCGGAAGGGTCGAGGATGGTGTAAACACGATGACCGGATTTCTGCTGCTGTCGATCGTGCCGGCATTCGTGGTGACCAGAGATCCGTCCCACCACTGGGTCAGGACGAGATTCCCGCTGAGGGTTGCCGGATTGACAGCACGACTGAAACGCAGGGTGATCTGCGTGTCCCTGGCGACTCCGGTTTCGCCCTGGGTCGGTGTGGTCGAGAGCAGGACGAAGCGGTCCGTCAGACTCGATGAAGACGAGTCGGAAGACAGGGATGAGCCGGAAGACAGAGATGAGCCTTGGGACGTCTGAGACGCCAGAGAGGAAGAGCTGCCGGTCGAAAGCAGGCTTCCGGAATCGGCAGGATCATCCGAGCAGGCAAAGATGCACAGGGAGAGAAGAAGGAGAAACGGAATCAGAAATTTCATGGGATGGCAAAACCTCCGGTTTTTTCGCTGTACGCTTTATACAGTATACCCCGGTTTCCCTGAAAATGGAGCATCTCTCTGTGCGGATTTCGGGAGGCCGGAGAACCCGCCATACTCGGTTGGCAGGTTCAATCCCGGAGAATTTTCCTCCCTGTGCTATACTCGCAATGGAAGCAGTGATCAAAGGAGGCGGGGAATGGCTCTTGTTGAAGGGAAAGACTTTATCTTGATCAAACATGCAAACTACGGCGTGGGGATGGTGCGTCACAGCGGGAATCTCGTTGTGATTCCGGGGCGGATCATCCTGAATGTCCTGCAGATCATCGATCCATTCGATGGCGGCGGGGGTGGTGAGACCCTCAAGGAATCCTGGAACGAGCTCAAGGAGAGCACCAGAGATCTGAAAAAGAGTTTCAAGGAGATGTTCGATTACGGGAAAGGTGTCGAAGCCATACGCGGGTTTGCCGCCGAGGCATCGGATGTCCAGGAGTTTGCCAACCGTGTCTCCGCCGTTGGCACAAGACATGAGACCAGTCTGGATATCGACACCGCATCTCTCCGTTCCCTGGAAATCGGATTCTTCAAGGGAGTGCGCATGACCTTTGCGGACGGCCGGGTCATCCGCATCCGCACAGGAAAACTCGGAGCGATCCGCAAGCTCCTCGGCGTATAAAAAAACGGGGCTTGCACGAAGCATGCAGGCCCCGTTGACGGTCGTTTTACATGTTGGCGATGATCCGGGTTCCGAATTCGCTGCAGCGGATTTCTTCCGCTCCATCCATCAGTCGGGCGAAGTCATAGGTCACCGTCTTGTCCGCAATCGTTTTCGAGAGTCCCTTGATGACCAGGTCGGCGGCTTCTCCCCATCCCATGTAGCGCAGCATCATCTCGCCCGAGAGGATGACCGAACCCGGATTGACCTTGTCCTGCCCCGCATACTTCGGTGCCGTGCCGTGGGTCGCTTCAAAAACGGCAAACCCGCTCTCGTAGTTGATGTTCCCGCCTGGTGCGATTCCGATTCCGCCAACCTCGGCCGCCAGGGCGTCCGAGATATAGTCGCCATTCAGATTGGTGGTGGCGATGACCGAGAACTCCTTGGGCCGTGTCAGGATCTGCTGCAGGAAGTTGTCCGCGATGCAGTCCTTGATGAGGATCTTCCCCGGAGGAGGTGTTCCTCCGCAGGCTTCCCAGGAGACGGTTTCCCCGGGAAACTCCCTCTCGGCGAGTTCGTATCCCCATTTGCGGAAGGCCCCCTCGGTGAATTTCTGGATATT
>ERZ795056.1867-NODE-1867-length-24163-cov-12.636220_pt1 | contig 24163 bp, 25 predicted proteins | sample MGYA00375140_ERZ795056 | MGnify/ENA primary metagenome ERZ795056 (study PRJEB30185, sample SAMN05720227) | activated sludge metagenome | isolation source: Anaerobic digester | place: USA | collected 2015-03-09 ... | reverse complement strand
TAATGGCATTCCTTACTTATTTTGTCAGTGATTATTTATTTGATCTATTATATTTGGTCCAACAAGACCTACATTCTTCACCTATCGAATGTTTTGTGATTTATCACATCAATTGAATTTTGGAGAAAGTATTTGTATCGAAGAATTGCCTTTTATCATCCAAAATACGCTAATGGAAGGCCAAGTAAATATGTTTGTTTGGATGTGTTTATTGGCAGGTTTCATACTAGCTTTTCCTTACATTTTGTGGCAAATTTGGAGTTTTATCAGTCCCGCATTATATGTAAATGAGAAAAAAAATGCTAAATTTTTTATCTTTGTTTCCTCTTTATTATTCTTTTCCGGAGTGCTTTTTGGCTATTTTGTGATTGTTCCCATGTCGGTCAATTTTGTGGCAACCTTTACAGTTAGTGAAATGGTAAAAAATCAATTTACTTTGGAATCCTATATCGGAATGTTCAAAACATCGGTGATTGCGGGTGGATTATTTTTTGAATTGCCTATAATCATTTATTTCTTGACCAAACTTGGATTGGTTACACCTGAATTTCTACGAAAATATCGAAAATATGCTATTGTCATTGTATTAATAGTAGCTGCCATTGTAACACCTCCAGATGTAGTCAGCCAAACGATTGTTGCCATTCCGATGCTGATTATTTTTGAATTGAGTGTAATTATTTCCTCCATTGTCTATAAAAGAAAACTGAAAAATGAGCAACTTAGTTAAAGAATTCAATGATTATCGTTCTAAAATGAACGAAAAATTATTGGCAGATAACAATAAAATTGTAAAACGAATTTTCAATTTGGATACCAATGCTTATGCAGAAGGAGCGCTTGATGTAAAAACCAAAGAGCTTCTAGGATTAGTGGCTTCAACAGTGCTAAGATGCGATGATTGTGTAAAATACCATTTAGAAAATTGTCATAAAGAAGGAATTTCTAAAGAAGAAATGATGGAAGCCATGGGAATCGCAACACTTGTGGGCGGAACGATAGTCATTCCTCATTTGCGCAGAGCTTATGAATTTTGGGAAGAATTAGAAAGCCAGCAGTAATCAGTTTGCAATTTCCAGATTCCAAAATTGAAGTTAAATACTAAAATCAGAACAATGATTTTTGTTAATTTGTAAAAATACCAGCAGAGATGCTGAAATAAATCCAGCATAAAATGAAGTTAAGAGCCGAAAATCTAGTTAAAACATATAAAGGACGAAGTGTTGTAAAAGGCGTGTCAGTAGAGGTAAACCAAGGCGAAATTGTAGGGCTTTTGGGGCCTAATGGCGCTGGAAAAACGACTTCTTTTTATATGATTGTAGGATTGGTAAAACCCAATATGGGTCATATTTATCTTGACGATTTAGACATTACTGAATTTCCAATGTACAAAAGAGCCCAACAAGGCATTGGATACTTGGCTCAGGAAGCTTCAGTTTTTAGAAAACTTAGTGTCGAAGACAATATTTTGAGTGTTTTGCAACTGACAAAACATACTAAAGAAGAACAAGAAGCCAAAATGGAAAGTTTAATCGAAGAATTTGGATTGGGACACATTCGTACCAACCGCGGGGATTTACTTTCGGGTGGCGAACGTCGTCGTACCGAAATTGCCCGTTGTTTGGCTACAGATCCAAAATTTATTTTACTAGATGAACCATTCGCAGGTGTTGACCCGGTTGCCGTAGAAGATATTCAGCGAATCGTAGCGCAATTAAAAAACAAAAACATCGGCATCCTGATTACCGACCACAACGTTCAGGAAACTTTGGCGATTACTGACAAGACGTATCTAATGTTTGAAGGTGGCATTTTGAAAGAAGGAAAGCCAGAAGAATTAGTCGAAGACGAAATGGTACGCCGAGTATATTTAGGTCAGAATTTCGAGTTGAGAAAGAAAAAGTTGGAGTTTTAATAACACATTACAGTCCACAGATTGCAGATTGCAGATTTTGGTTAATAAAATATTTTTTGAAAAAATGGATAATCCAGACAATCCAAGTCCAGAAACGCAAGAAAGATGGAGCAAAGATCCGAACAATTGGATCTGGGGAATCTTTTATTACAACAAAGAAGATAGACGTTTATTGCCTCCAAAAAGAAATCCAATAATGGGTTGGACAGTTAACTTTGCCAATAGAAATTCAGTATTGTTGTTTGTTTTTATGATGCTTTTTTTCTTGCTGATCGTATTTGTTATTGAAAGCAAAAGCTAATCATTCCATCGTAATAAACCCCAACTGTTCTACATCACCATTAAAAATATTGACATCCACATTGCCTTTGATTCCTGAAACGGAAGCTTTTTCGGTGAATTGCCAAAACAGCCAATCGTCTTCTATTTTTTCTCGATAAAAATTATAATTGGCAATCCAAAAAAGGTAATCCGAGAAGTCTTCTTTTAGAAAATCATCATAATATTTCTCACCTGTATATATAATGGGTTTCACTTTATAATGTGCTTCAACAGCATTCAGCCAACGCCTTAAACCTATTTTTAAACTGTCTAAAGATTGTCCTTTTGGGAGTTTTTCAATGTCTAAAACTGGTGGTAAATCTCCTTTTTTCAGCCGAACTGTTTTAATAAAAAGCTTTGCTTGCTCCAATGAATTTTCGTTGGGACGATAATAATGATAAGCACCACGAATCATTTTTCTTTTTTTGGCACCAAGCCAATTTTCATCAAATTGCCCGTCTTCTCTATCATTTCCGGCTGTGGCACGAATAAAAACAAATTCAATTGGATACTCGTTTTCTAAATTTTCAACTAAATCCCAATCAATTTTGCCTTGATATTCAGAGATGTCTAGACCAATTGCTTTGCCTTGATGATTTTCTAAAACTTGAAAATTACGAATATCCGAAATGCGTTTGGCTTCTGCTTCCTTGAAAGAGGTATGACGAGATTTAAAACTTAGATAATATAATAAACCATTTCGGTAATGATACCCTAATCCGATGAAGAGAAAAATAAAAAATGTAATTATCGAATAATTACGAACTTTTCCAGAGAAAAAAGAAATTTTCTTACGTGGTTTTCGTCTGATTGTGGTTTTGCTTCGGGTCGTTTTTTGCCTCATTCTGCAACCTACTTTTTCAAAAATTTGTTGTTCACAAGGGACAACAAAACGTAAGTAATGATTACTAAAGGAATGGCCAAATATTGAAAGAAAACCAACAATAAAACACACAAACTCAAAAAGACAATTTGAAGTGCATTTTTCTTGAAAGTAAAATCTTTTATTTTAAGGGAAAACAAGGGAATTTCGGCATTGAGAATGTAAGCACTAAATAATGTAATGGCCAACAAAAACCACTGATTCGTCAACATATCAAAAACCACCAACGAATCGGAAAATTTGATAACCAAAGGTAAACTCATTATAAAAAGTGTATTGGCAGGCGTTGGCAGACCAATAAAAGAATCGGTTTGACGGGTATCAATATTAAAGTTAGCCAATCGGTAACATGAACCCAAAGTGATAATAAATCCTAAATACGGAATAATCTGATTTGCCGATGCGGGATCTTGCCCTTGTTTTAGCATCCAAAACATCACAAAACCCGGCACAACACCGCTAGTAACCATATCGGCAAGAGAATCCAATTGCAAACCCAACGGACCAGCCACTTTGAACAATCGGGCAAAAAAACCATCGAAAAAATCCAGAAAAATTCCAAGACTTACAAAAAAGAAAGCCATTTCGAAATTCAATTCAGAAACGAAAACTACTGCAATACAACCACAAAAAAGATTCAGCAACGTAATAAAATTCGGAATGTGTTTTTTAATTTGCATTGTTATATAAATTAGATTATCAAAGTTCACAAATTTAATATAATAAGTCTATGAGAAGTGCGTTTTTTAGAAGAGATTTAATTTTTCAGGCTGTACAATTCTGAAAGGGTTGTTAAAAAAGAGATTAGCTCGTTAAAAAATTATATTTTTGGAAAAAATTAAACAGTCCACTGGTCTGCAAACTAATCTATGTTGAAAAAAAACCTACTCTTTCTCCTCTTCTTGCTTTGCACCACTTCGTATGCGCAAACCTTGAGAAAGTATTCGAATGAGTTTATGAATATTGGCGTTGATGCCGCAGCTTTAGGAATGGCAAACGCTATGACAGCCAGTACAAATGATGTGAATTCGGGCTATTGGAACCCCGCAGGATTGGTTCATCTCGAAGACCATCAGATGTCATTGATGCATGCCAATTATTTTGCCAATATCGCCAAATACGATTATATCGCCTATGCAAACACCATTGATGACGAAAGTGCTTGGGGCATTTCCTTGATCCGTTTTGGGGTTGATGACATCTTGAATACGACTGAACTAATTGACAGCCAAGGCAATATTGACTACAATCGCATCAGTCTTTTTTCCACTGCCGATTATGGGGTCACTTTTTCGTACGCTCGAAAATTACAAGTTCCCGGTTTTCAATATGGTGTAAATGCCAAAGTAATTCGAAGAGTTATTGGAAAATTTGCCAGTTCTTGGGGTTTTGGATTCGATGCTGGATTGCAATTTGAAAAAAATGATTGGAAATTTGGCTTGATGCTTCGAGATATTACCACCACTTATAATGTTTGGAGTATTGACGAAGCCGAGTACAAAAAAATTGCCGATGCTATTCCGGGACAAAATCAGGAATTGCCTGAAAGCACTGAGATTACGGCTCCAAAAGCACAATTGGGATTGTCCAAAAAATTCATTGTTCGGTACGATTACAGTATTTTGGCTGCAGCCAATATCAATATGCAGTTTGCCAAAACCAATGATATTCTTTCGACTGATTTTGTGAGTATTGATCCTGCTTTAGGTTTTGAATTTGGTTATACTGACTTGGTTTTCCTGAGAGCTGGTGTTGGGAATTTTCAAAACATACAACAAATTGACAATACTGAAAAAGTAGGTTTTCAACCTAATATTGGCTTAGGATTTAAATACAAAGGCATCCAAATAGATTATGCTTTGACCAATCTAGGCAATCAGAGTGCGGCTTTGTATTCGAATATCTTTTCGGTAAAAGTAGATTTGGGACTTTTTAGAAATTAATTTTTAAAACATTCAAAATGAGTTCTTCTTCATTAAAAAAAATATTCCTTTTCCTTTTTTTGATTGGAACGCTCAGTAGTTTTGGGCAAAATATTATTTTGTCTGAAAATGCTCGTGCCAGCGTAATTACTTGCGATACGGGCAACGAATCCTATTCGCTTTTTGGTCACACTGCCATTCGGATTACCGATTCAGAAAACAATTTGGATGTTGTTTATAATTATGGTGCCTTCGATTTTAGGACTCCAAATTTTGTAGCAAAATTTGCCAAAGGAGATTTGCAGTATTTTGCGGTTGCCAATACTTTTTCGGACTTTATGGGTCAATATACTTACGAACAAAGAAGTGTTTTTGAACAGGAATTAATCCTTCCATTGGCATACAAACAAAAATTATTCGATAATTTGACTGCCGTTTTAGCATCAAGCGAGAGTTATTACACTTATAAATTCATTGATAAAAACTGCACTTCGATGGTTGTGGATATCCTGAACAAAACATTGGAATCTAAAGTAATCACAAAGGATTTTGACACGGACAAAACCTACAGAAGTATTTTGTTTCCCTACTTTGATAATTTCTTTTATGAAAAACTGGGCACAAGCATCATTTTTGGGACAAAAGTTGATGATTATAGCAATCACATTTTTCTGCCATTTGAACTTCACAAAGGTTTGCAGCAAACTCAATTCAACAATCAATTGCTTTGCAAGGAAAGTAAAACTTTGTTAGAATTCAAAAAACAAGTTCCAAATTCTTGGTGGAATAACATCTACACTTACTTAACTTTTCTTGGAATTATCCTAGTTTTAGACAAAAAATATATTGATGTTTTTTATATTTTAGTAATGGGATTATTGGGAGTTTTCTTTGCTACCGTTGGATTTTATTCTTATCACCAAGAACTGGCAAATAATTATAATGTGCTGTTGTTTAACCCAACTTTACTTGTTTTGCTCTACTTTATGGTGGTAAAAAACAAAAAATGGATTATCAACTTAGCGGTTTTTAATATGGTGCTTATTGGAGTTTATTTGATTTTTATGCTTAATAAAGCTCATTTGCTAATTGTGTTGCCACTAATACTTACGAGCCTATTTATATTGGCAAAAATAACATTCAAAAACAGCAAACGTATTCCTGTAGTTATTTGATTATTGACCTCTATAAAACAAAACCGTGCTAATCGTTTTTATGGTAATGTTCAAATCCAAGAAAATACTTCGGTGTTTGATATAATATAAGTCATATTGTAGTTTTATCAGACTATCCTCTATCGATTCTCCATAAGAGTAATTCACTTGAGCCCAACCGGTAAGTCCCGGTTTTATAACGTGTCGCGTTTCGTAAAAAGACATAATTTCGGCTATTTCTTTAACAAAGAAAGGTCTTTCTGGTCGTGGGCCAATAACAGCCATTTCCCCTTTCAAAATATTGACAAATTGTGGAAATTCATCGATTCTGGTCTTACGCATGAATTTTCCAAAAGGAGTGATACGGTTATCATTTGGACTCGAAAAAACAACTCCACCTTTCTCAGCATTATTAATCATAGTCCTGAACTTGAGTATCTGAAATATTTGTCCGTTTTTGCCAACTCGTTCCTGAGTGTAAAATAATTTTCCTCGATTTCCTAAAGCATTTCCAAAAACAATTAAAGGGATCAATAAAACGCCAAATGATAATCCAATTATAGAAATTATCGTTTCCATTATTCGAACAGTTAGCAAATACAATTGATTATTATTGCTACGATTGAAAGGAAAAAATTTATAAAAATCTCTGGTAATGTATTGAAGAGGAATGCGCTGCGTTTTTTCTTCATATACTTGTGTATATTCGCGAATCGTATTTCCAGTTTCAAGTAAATGAAGCAATTGCAAATACAAATCAGCAGTTATATCTTCGGTGTTTTGTGAGGCAACAACAATTTCGAATAGATTATTTTCTTTCACAAATAAAACTAAATCATCTATGTGTACATGTCGAACATAATGGTATTCAAATTCATCATTTTCTTTTCTGCCAGAATTTACATAGGCGACAATTCTATAATGAGGATCTGATTTTTCTAAGTCTGAAATTAATTCTTCTACCTGCTCCCGATTACATACTAGTAAAACATTTTGCACAAATCGACTGGAGGCCAGAAACTTAACGTAAAACATTCTCCAAATCACCAAAGCAAAAAGAAAAGTAAAAAAGAATGTTAGAATTTGAAGTCTATTTGACGGTAATTCGGCTGAAAAAATAGGTGTCAATAAATAAAACAAAACAGCTGTTGAAACTGTTAAAATTGTACTTCTCAATACCTGAAACTGATTACTAGCAACCTGTAAATCGTACATTTCGAAAACCGTTCCAATACCATTAATATAGAGTGCAAGGGCAATTGCATAATAATAATCACAAACCGAAGATTCAAGATATTGCAAATCGAATGTATGACCAACGAAATACAATGCTACTAAAACAAATAATACATCAAAAATCCTCAGCAAAACTTTGCGCTCCGAAACTTCAAAATGTATTTTATTATTCTTATTCATTTTTGGTTGTACTGAATCTTTTCAACAAGGACAAATCTACACAAACATCCTATAAAATCAATAAAAAATCGACTAAAGGCAAGTATTTATTGACAAACGAAATTGAAAGGATCTGTTTATTGTTTATTCAATTTCTAAATGGGCTTTTTTTTATATTTTTCGTATTCAAAAATATAAAACCAAATATATTACCGAGAAACAAATCCAATTTAGATGATATCTTCGATACTTCAAATACTTGTTTTTATCCAATTTGAATACTGCTGTAACACGGCTTGTTCTGAATAATTATTTCCAATTGTTTTTTGAAGCTCATTTCCAAAATGAAGACGTAAAGTATCACTTTCCATCAATTTTACTAATGAATCATAAAATAATTGTTCCGAATTTGTTTCAACCACAAAACCATTAATTCCATCTTGAATTACTAACGGAATTTCACCTACATTGGTCACAACAACTGGTTTTTTAAACAATCCGTACTCTAACAAAGCCACTGGTAAACCTTCAGATTGTGAAGTCAAAATTCCTATTGTAGATTGCTCAAGAATATTTTTTATATCATTTCGAGACCCATATACAAAAACCGTGTTTTCCAAATTAAAGTCTAAAATCATAGTCTTTATTTTTTTGGAATAATCATCTTCAAAATCCTTTCCAACCAAATGAAATGTCCAATCCGGATGTGATAGTTTTATTTTTTTTGCCACTTCCAATACTAAAAAATGATCCTTTTGAACTCTCAAATTGGCCAATGATATTATCCGTTTTCCTTGAATTCCTCGTAAAATTGTTTGTTCTGAAATAGTATTCTCTTCGGAAGGAAAATTAGGAAAATAAATTACATTTTTAAAATGAAGTTTCTGTTCAGCCCAAATTTTAAGTTTTTGGTTTACTGTTATAATTCCATTAAAAAAAGGAAGAACTAATTTCAAACTCAACGAAGGTCTTTGCGATAAAAACTCACTGTCTCCATAATGATCATGCCAAATTAGTTTAATTCTAGGATAGGTTAGCTTCAAAAGAAAAGTAAGAAAAAAAGAAGTGCTATGCGCTTGAACAATATCAACGGTATTCTGAATCACAAATTTGCGCAATTTCAAGACGGATTGAATATCAATAACACTTTTCTTGTTCAAAAAAAGATACAACACATTACTACTAATTTGATTCAAAAGTGGTCCTTCTTTTCGAGTCACCACCAAACCCGAAAATTCTATTTCATTGGCTAGTGCATTGGCATAATTTACTGCCATTCGCTCAGCTCCACCCGCTTCAAGAGAATCTATAATTTGAAGTATTCTCATGATGCTAACAATTTTTTAATCTCCTTTTCGAAAACATCTAATGTATAATTTCGTGACCAATCACTCGCTTTTTGGCTCATTCTTTTACAAAGATTTTCATCTTTCAAAAGGGTTTCCAATTGAGAAACATCCTTCTCCAAATCCATTGCTATCAAAACACCTCTATCGCCATAATCGAGCATAAACGGTACGCAAGAAACTTTGGTCGCCACAGGAACACAACCCCAAAACATACCTTCGGCAATAGCTTTTGGCCAGCCTTCACTTTCTGATGGCAAAATGGCAAAATGACTTGATTCGTAGGCTTTTTTGACCGTTTCCTGAGTTTGATTTCCTTTCAATAAAACAATGTTGTCTAAATTGTTTTGACTGATATAGTCTTCTAAAATCTTTCTCTCAATACCTTCGCCATACAATTCTAATACCACATTATATCCTTTTTTATACAACTCTTCAACTAATCGAATGGCATACAAAGGTCTCTTACCCGAAACCAAAGCACCCACAAAAACAAAACCAATTTGGCTTTTGTAATCCCTTTGAATAATTGGTAATTTGTCGGCTTCTTGATAAGTAGCCGTAAAAAAAGGTTTGATATTTTTAGAACTTCCATCCCATTCACCATACACCAAAACCTGCATATTTCGAGTCAAAAAAGTAGAACTCAAAATCCATTTTTGTAAACGGTACGTCAAAGGTTGGTTTGGTTTAGAATCCCAATTTCCGGCATATTTAGCAGTCTTAGGCTTATTTGGAAATAAAATCTGAACTATACTTCCTAGTAAACCAATGTTTCCTGGGCATCGCAAATGTATGTGATCTGCTTTTTGCATCGCCGAAAAAATCTGCCAACTGATTTTTGGAATTCTTATAATTGCCTTTACAATTGCTTTTAAACTCAAAACATCAAAACTTTCGATAGCTATAAAATCAACATTTTTATGTTCATAATTAATGTCAATTGGAGTCTTTTTGGATTCAGAAATTGGGGCAACAATAAGTAATTTATTGGCATATTTTGCCCAAAGATTCATTTCGCGAACATAAGGTGCGTAAGCGAAATATTGATTTTGTTCCAAAATATGTGGCACATGAGTGATGATGGCAAAAGTCATGATAAATTACTAAGTTGCGAAAAAAAATTATTGCAGTAAATGTATTGCTAAATCTAATGAATATCAACACCTGAATTTAAATTTTATGGTCAACACTATTTACGAAACACATCTTTAAAATTATGCAATAACAAAGAAGCATTTCCAAAAAACCTACTACTAATCAAACCTTAACAAATGTTAACAAAATAGATTTTCAGAAACCATAATTAATTGTATTTTTACCGTTCAAAATTTAGAAAAATAAATGGGCAAAATCATTGCGATTGCTAATCAAAAAGGTGGTGTTGGAAAGACGACAACGTCTGTAAATCTGGCAGCATCTCTAGGTGTTTTAGAAAAAAAAGTGTTACTAATAGATGCTGATCCTCAGGCTAATGCAAGTTCAGGATTAGGAATTGACGTCAATACTGTAGAAATTGGAACTTATCAAATTATAGAACATAGCAATACTCCAAAAGAGGCTGTCGTGAAATGTTCTGCTCCAAATGTGGATGTGATTCCTTCTCATATTGACCTTGTTGCGATTGAAATCGAATTGGTTGACAAAGCTGAGAGAGAATATATGCTCAAAAAATCGTTGGAAAGCGTCAAAGACGAGTATGATTTTATTATTATTGATTGTGCTCCATCGCTTGGATTGCTAACTTTGAATGCTTTGACAGCGGCCGATTCCGTAATAATTCCAATACAATGCGAATATTTTGCACTCGAAGGATTAGGAAAATTATTGAATACCATAAAAAGTATTCAAAAAATTCACAATCCGGATTTAGACATTGAAGGTCTGCTTTTGACCATGTTTGACTCCAGATTGCGTTTATCCAATCAAGTGGTCGAAGAGGTTCAGAAACATTTTAACGATATGGTTTTTGAAACCATCATTCAAAGAAATGTGAAATTGAGTGAAGCTCCTAGTTTTGGCGAAAGCATTATAAACTATGATGCAACGAGCAAAGGAGCCAATAATTACCTACAGTTAGCTCACGAAATTATAAAGAAAAATAGCAAATAATTTTTATGGCAAAAGCAATAAAAAAACAAGCCTTAGGAAGAGGATTATCGGCATTATTGAAAGACCCGGAAAACGACATAAAATCAGTAAACGATAAAAATGCAGATAAAGTTGTAGGGAATATTATTGAGCTTGAAATAGAAGCAATCGAAATCAATCCGTTTCAGCCAAGAAGTAATTTCAATGAGGACTCATTGAGAGAATTAGCGACATCTATCAAGGAATTAGGCGTTATTCAGCCTATCACTGTTCGAAAATTAGACTTCAATAAATACCAATTAATCTCGGGAGAAAGACGTCTTCGTGCCTCCACTTTAGTCGGATTGACAACGGTTCCTGCTTATATTCGAATTGCGAACGACAATGAATCCTTGATAATGGCATTGGTTGAAAACATTCAACGCCACGATTTAGATCCCATAGAAATAGCACTTTCATACCAAAGATTGATTGACGAAATTCAGTTGACACAGGAGCAAATGAGCGAACGCGTGGGGAAAAAACGTTCTACAATTGCCAATTATTTGAGACTTTTAAAATTAGACCCGATTATTCAAACCGGAATACGAGATGGTTTTATCAGTATGGGTCACGGTCGAGCAATCATCAACATTGAAAATCAAGACATTCAAGCCGATATTTACCAAAAAATCGTGAGCCAGAATCTATCGGTTCGAGATACTGAAACATTGGTAAAAAATTATCAAGAAAGCTTGAAGCCAAAACTAGAAACCAAAGCAAAAACGACTTCTTTTGAAATTGAAGAAACTCAAAAATCGACTTTCAATTCTTTTTTTGGAACTAAAGTCGATGTTAAAGTAGCTGGAAATGGCAAAGGAAAAATCACAATCCCATTTCATTCAGAAGAAGATTTCAACCGAATTATCAAACTAATAAAAGGGTAGTGAATAAAATCTCTTTCATAGTTCTTTGCCTTTTTATATTAGGGACCACCTCTGTTTTTTCACAAAAGAAAACTGATGCACCCCTGATTGCTAAAGATACTTTGAAATCAAAAGATATTGACCCGTTAACCCCGGCGAAAGCTGCGTTTTATTCGGCTATTCTTCCAGGTTTAGGGCAGGCATACAACAAAAAATATTGGAAAATTCCCATTGTTTACGGCGCAATTGGGGTGAGCATGTATTATTATATTGACAGCAATCAAAAATACCATCAATATCGTGATGCTTACAAACGACGTTTAGAAGGCTATACCGACGATGAATTTAGTTATTATGACAACGATAGATTAATATCTGCGCAGAAATTTTATCAACGAAATCGGGATTTATCGGCTTTGTTTGTGGTGGGTTTTTATGTATTGAATATTGTTGATGCTAATGTTGATGCGGCTTTAATACAATTTAATGTAAATGATAATTTAACAGTACGACCAGATGTTTATATGAATGATGTAACATCTAAGGCAAATGTTGGACTAACATTTAACTATAATTTTTAACCACCTAACCCCTTAAAAGGGGAATTAAAAAATAAATTATACAACGAATGAAAATTGCACTTTTAGGATACGGAAAAATGGGTCAAACCATCGAAAGAATTGCGATGGAAAGAGGTCACGAAATTGTTTTGAAAAAAGACGAATTCAATACCTATGAAGGACTTTCGAATGCCGATGTTGCCATAGATTTTAGCATTCCAGCAGTTGCTGTAGAAAACATTTCGAGTTGTTTTTATGCCAATGTTCCCGTGATTTCAGGAACTACAGGCTGGTTAGACCGCTACGACGAAATGGCTGCCCTTTGCGAAGAAAAAAAGGGAGCATTTATATCCAGTTCAAATTTTAGTTTGGGTGTTAATCTTTTCTTTGGACTCAATGAATATTTGGCAAAAATGATGTCAAAATTTGATTCCTATACAGTGGATATGGAAGAAATTCATCATACTCAAAAATTGGATGCACCTAGTGGAACCGCTATTTCATTGGCAAAAGGAGTTATCGAGAATAGTGATTATACAAGTTGGACATTAGACAAGGCGAAAGAAAATCAGATTCACATCGAAGCCGTAAGAACTGGAAATGTTCCCGGAACACATACCGTAACCTATAATTCTACTGTAGATACAATCGAAATAAAACACACCGCTCACAATCGTGATGGTTTTGCCCTTGGAGCTGTAATTGCAGCCGAATGGATTGTCGGAAAACAAGGAATATTTACAATGAGAGATGTATTAGAATTAAAATAAACTTGTTTTACGTTTAAGGTTAAAGCTCGAGCTGAACAACCTTAAACTTTGAACTTTAAACAAAATACTTATGACAGCATATCAATGGTTTGTATTTTTCTTAATTGTACAAATAATTCATTTTTTAGGAACTTGGAAAATCTATGAAGCAGCCGGCAGAAAACGTTGGGAAGCAGCAGTTCCTGTATATAATGCCATCGTTTTAATGAAAATAATTGGCCGCCCCACTTGGTGGACGTTTTTGCTTTTCATTCCAATCATCAACCTGATAATGTTTCCTGTCATCTGGGTTGAAACCCTGAGAAGCTTCGGAAAAAGATCTTCTTTAGACACCTTTTTAGGAATTGTTACTTTGGGTTTTTATATTTATTATGTCAATTATACTCAAACCTTAAATTACATTTCGGACAGAAGTTTAAACCCGGAAAACAAAACAGCTGATACTGTAAGTTCGTTACTTTTTGCAATCATTGTTGCTACATTTGTGCATACTTATTTCATTCAACCCTACACCATTCCAACTTCATCGTTAGAAAAATCATTATTGATTGGCGACTTTTTGTTTGTAAGCAAAATGAATTATGGTGCCAGAATTCCAATGACTTCAGTGGCTTTGCCAATGGTTCACGACTCCATCCCATTAACTAAAAATAAATCCTATTTGAGTTGGCCGCAATTGCCTTATTTTAGATTACCCTCTTTTCAGAAAATTGCTAAAAACGATATTGTAGTTTTCAATTGGCCAACGGACACGGTTTACCGATTTTTTGATAAATCAGGTAGAAAAGCGGTTCTAAAACCCATTGACAAAAAATCGAACTATGTAAAAAGATGCCAAGGAACTCCTGGTGATAATTTAGAAATAAAAGACGGTTTTGTTTACATAGACGGAAAACCATTGGTGCTGCCAGAAAGAGCAAAATCACAATACGAACATACTGTTTACGCTGCAAAAGGAGTTTCGAACGAAGTTTTATTGGCTACTGGTTCAACCGAATTTAATAGAGTTTACGTCTTAAAACCGAATAGCGAAGAACAAATAAATGCGGTTCAACCTTACATTTTGAATGCTACTCAAAACCCAGACAAATCATTTACTGTAATGACTGGTTTTACTGGAATTCCGTTGAAAGTCATTGCAAGTTCTGGGATTTATGCTCAAGAAGTTTATGATGCCAAAAACGATGTCAATCTTACTTTGAAAGCCGCCGAAGAATTGCGAAAAAACGCTTCCATAGATTCTGTAGTCCGGTTTGTTGCTAAAAAAACAGCCACTTTCGATACTGGAATTTTTCCGCACAACACCAATTGGACAATAGATAATTTTGGCCCAATTACTATTCCTGAACAAGGAAAAACAGTACAATTAAATCAGCAAAACCTACCACTTTACAAAAGAATAATTGAAAATTACGAAGGCAACACTCTAGAAAATGATGGTCAAACCATTAAAATAAATGGAGAAATTGCCAAATCTTACACTTTCAAACAAAATTATTATTGGATGATGGGAGACAATCGCCATCGTTCTGAAGACAGCCGTTATTGGGGTTTTGTTCCCGAAGATCACATCGTTGGTAAACCGGTATTTATCTGGATGAGTTGGGATACCAATGGCAAAGGATTGGGTAAAATTCGTTGGGAACGTTTATTTACGACCGTTGGTGGTGATGGACAACCACAATCTTATTTTCAATTTTTCTTGATTGCGCTTGTTGCCTTTTTTGTAGGTGAGTATTTTTGGAAAAAAAGAAAAGCGAATAAAGTATAAATAAAAAGTTTTAAGTTTCAGGTTTCATGTTTAAACCTGAAACCTGAAACCTGAAACTAAATGAATAATATAGTAATACATCCCACCTATTTCCCTTCGATTAGTCATTGTGTTGCGATGGCTCAATCTGAGAAAATTGTGTTTGAAATGGAAGACAATTTCCAAAAGCAAACCAATCGCAATCGAACTTATATTTACAGTCCTAACGGCATTCAGTTATTGAATATTCCCGTAAAACATTCTAAAGAAACGCATCAAAAAACAAAAGAAATCAAAATCGAAAATGATTTCAATTGGCAAAAACAGCATTTCAAATCCTTAGAAGCCGCTTATAGAACTTCGCCTTTCTTTGAGTTTTTTGAAGATGAACTTCGTCCAATTTTCGAAAAAAAGCATCAATTTTTGATGGATTTAAATTTTGAAACTATGGAATTTGTCTCAAAATGTATGCGAATGAAATTGGATTATGAAACCACAACTGAATATTTTCACGAAGTAGATACAACTGCACTATTAGATTTTAGAGCTTTGGTTGATGGAAAAAAAGACCAATCCCAATTCGAAAGTTATACTCAGGTTTTTGATGACAAACACGGATTTTTGAACAATTTGAGCGTTTTGGATTTGCTATTCAACGAAGGAAAATACGCTTTGGATTATTTGAAAAGTCAAAAAATAGAAATCAAATAAGGGACAATCTTCACTATTCCATCGAAAGTCTCGCCATAATTGGATAATGATCGGAATTTTCGAAATCAGAAAAGCTTTCGAATTTTTTGACTTTCATCGTATCATCAGCAAAAATATAGTCAATTCTGGCAGGATAATAACGAAACTTATAAGTGGCTCCAAAACCAACTCCTGCTTCTTCAAAACTATCTTTCAGTGAACCTTTAATATTTCGATATACATAAGAAAACGCGCTGTTATTCATATCACCACAAATAATAATTGGATACGGGCAATCCTTTTTGTGTTCCTTTATAATTTCCGCTTGTTGCTGTTGTTGCATAAAAGCTTTGCTAATCCTATTGAAAAGCTTTTGTGACTTCCCTTGATTAATGGCATCAATATTTTTCTCGTCAAGTTCCGACACATCTGGTGAAATTTTTATGGATTGAAGGTGCATATTATAGACTCTGATGATGTCTTTTCCTTTTTTGATATCGGCAAAAACCACATTGTTATTCGAATTTGGAAACACAATATTGCCTTGATCGATAATTGGGAATTTAGAAAAAATAGCTTGAGCCGTTTTAATTTGATTGCCTTCCATCAAAATGTATTTATGACTATATACTTTCAAATCAATATTAGCCGAATTAGAAAACTCCTGAATACACAAGATATCAGGGTTTTTTTCATTGATAAAAGTTAAAATATCATCGGGAACATCATCTCTATCCAACCATTTGAAGACATTCAACAACCGAACATTATAACTCATTACTGTAAAATCTTTCTCGTCTTCGGGATATTCTTTTGCCGAAAATTTATAGAATTTATTGATAAAAGTGATTCCCATCAAAAGGACCAAACCCGACAAAATCATTCGCTTCTTGAACTGAAATCCCCAATACAAGAAAAACAAACCGTTCAAAATAAAAAACAAAGGCATAAACAAGGTGAGAACAGACAAAAGCGGGAAAAATTTTGGAGCTAAGAAAGGTAAAAGGTAAGCAAGAAAAGTGGATACAGTAAGTACTATATTCAAAAAAAACATTACTTTATTAAACCACGAAAGGTTTTTCATTTCCTTATAATTTCATTTCTGCAACACTGTAATCTGACTTCTGCAATCTGATTATTTCCCTGCTTTAAACAAAAATTCTTTTTCTTCTTTGGTCAAACAATCATAACCAGAGCGACTAATTTTGTCTAGAATTTCATCTATTTGTTGTTGTGTTTTGTCTTTAGTCACAATTCTTGAAACTGACTTCTCCGTAGGCTTTTTATAATTTTTATGCACCTTTTTGAAAGGTTTCGTCGGAGATTTCTTGAACAAATTAACAAAAAAATCCAATAGGTTTGAAACAATTTTACTTAAATCGGTTCCGTTTTCGAGTAATTTAATAAAAACAAAGCCAAATAATGCTCCAGCCAAATGAGCAATATGTCCACCGGAATTCTCGGATTGAATTTGCATCAAATCAATTAAAAGAATAACAACGGTAACATGCCAAAGCTTGACATTGCCAATAATCAACAAGCGCAAATTCATCAACGGCTGATAAGTTGTTGTGGCAACCAAAATCGCCATAATCGCCCCAGAAGCACCTACAATTGGCGAAATAATATTCATTAAATAAAAAGAAAAAACAAAAACTACACCCGAAAAAATAGCTGCTAACAAATACAATCCCAATAACTGTTTCTGATTGAAAAAAGTCAAAAACAATTGACTCGAAAAATTCAGAATAATTAAATTGAAAAAAATGTGAAAAAAACCGGAATGAAAAAAAGAGTAGCTAATGATTGACCAAGGTTTCCACAACAAATCCATTGGATTCGAAGACAAACTCACATATTGAAGAAAATCTATATTAATGTTCGCAAATCGCAACAATCCAAAAATCACATACGAAACTAAGAAGCAAGCAATATTCACGTAGATCAACCTTTGGGCTATTCCACCGAATTTGTACTGCATTTTTAAGTCGTCTATAATACTGCTCATTGAGGTTAGGGGTTAAAAGTTTAAGCGTTTAAATTCGAAATCTGCAATCTGGATTTAATTCCAACGATTTTTGTTAAACTGATTTTTTTTCCAAAACCACATCATCAAGAAACCTGTTATTGCTCCGCCAACGTGTGCAAAATGTGCGATTCCTGTACTTCCGGCTCCAAAAATAGAACTTCCTTTGAATCCTAAAAACAAATCGATGGCTAAAATTCCGGGTACAAAATATTTGGCTTTTATTGGAACTGGAATAAATAGCAAAGCCAATTCTGCATTTGGAAACATAAAAGCAAAAGCAGCCAATAATCCATATACTGCTCCCGAAGCACCAAGTACTGGCACTTTTGAAATCATCGAAGCTTGTACAATGGTATTAAATTGTTGTTGTGTGCAATGAGCTTTTTCTAAAATAGTATTAATTTCTCCTGCCATCATCTGCCCTTTTTCGTCAAACAATGAACTATAATCGGCATTCAATAAAAGATGCATTTCAGAAGAAGATAATTTCAAACTAGCAACATCAGATAAAAGAGAATGTATCTCGTAATAATTCACTCCTGTATGCAACAAAGCTGCTCCTAGTCCACAAGAAATATAGAAAAACAAGAATTTTTTTCCGCCCCAAAAATGTTCCAACGCACTTCCAAAAGAATAGAGTGCAAACATATTGAATAATATATGTGCCACATTAGGAAAAGGTGCGTGCATAAACATATGAGTGATTAGCTGCCACCCTCTGAAATTATCGCTTTCTGGATAATAAAGAGAAAAAAAATCGTAGGCTACAGGCACAAAATAAGAGCCGATAAAAAAGAGAATATTAATAATCAATAGTTGTTTTACAACTGGCGTGATATTCATCATAGTGCAAATTTTTTGTCTAAATCTTCCACACGCATCGTGATGAAAGTAGGTTTTTGAAATGGAGAAACATTCGGGTCTTTGCAAGCAAAAAGTCCGTTGACCAAGTTTTCCTGCTCTTTTTCGGTTAAATAAGTTCCTGTTTTTACGGCCAAACTTCGGGCCATCGACTTGGCAATGGTATCATTCTGACTAAAACTACTTTCTGGAATTCCGTTATGCAAATCACTCAAAAGTTGTTCCAAAACTATCGAAGCTTCACTTTCGGAAACATTGACAGGTAATCCTGAAATGACGACGCTATCCTCGTTGGTCTCTTCAAAAACAAAACCTGTATTGGTCAAGGAAGGTTTCAATTCGGAAATTAATTGCATTTCATCATTCGAAAAATACAAATGCAACGGAAACAACAACTGCTGGCTTGAAGCTAAATGAACTGTGATATTGGTCAGAAATTGTTCGTACAAAATCCGTTGGTGCGCCCGTTGTTGATCGACAATGATCATTCCGGATTTAATTGGATTTACAATGTATTTTTTGTGAATTTGATAGGTTTTATGAACCGCTTGCTCCACTTCATCATTGTTGAATAAAGAAGAAGTTACTGCTTCATTTTCGAAAGTCATGGTGTCAATTTCTTCGGAATCCTGTTTTAAACCCACATACAAACTTTCCCAATTCGAAGTCGGTTCAGGTCTTCTGTAACCAGAATTCGTATTCGCAAAATGTTTGTTGGGTTTCACTTCTTCCGAAAACGGATTAAAACTACCATCTACTTGAATCGTAGGTGCTTCTCCTTCTAAATCCTTGTAATGGTATGGCGTATCTAAATTAGAATCGCGCTCAAAATCCAAAACGGGTGCCACATTAAACTGTCCTAAACTGTGTTTTATCGAAGCACGCAAAATAGCATACAAAGCCGACTCATCGTCGAACTTTATCTCCGTTTTTGTGGGATGAATGTTAATATCAATTGTATTAGGCGGCACTTGAAGGTAAAGAAAATAACTCGGTTGTGCGCCATCTTTGAGCAAACCATCATAAGCAGCCATTACGGCGTGGTGCAAATACCCGCTTTTTATGAATCTATCATTGACAAAGAAAAACTGTTCCCCTCGATTTTTCTTCGCAAATTCGGGTTTGCAAACAAAACCTTGAATATTTACAATTTCGGTTTCTTCGCTAACAGGAACCAATTTTTCATTGGTTTTACCCGAAAAAACATTTACAATTCGTTGTCTCAAACTCGAAGGATGCAAATTGAACATTTCGCTTCCGTTGTGATAAAACGTAAAATATATTTTGGGGTGTGCCAAGGCTACGCGCTGAAACTCATCAATAATATGGCGGTATTCCACGGTATCCGATTTCAAGAAATTGCGACGGGCTGGTATATTAAAAAATAAATTTTTTACTCCAAACGAAGTTCCTTTTGGTAAAACGGCCACATCTTGCGACACAAATTTACTACCTTCGATAACAATATGAGTTCCTAGTTCTTCTTGGTCTTGCTTAGTTTTCATTTCTACATGTGCAATCGCAGCAATCGATGCTAATGCTTCGCCACGAAACCCTTTGGTATGCAATGAAAATAAATCTTCGGCTTGGCGAATTTTAGAAGTGGCGTGACGTTCAAAACACAAACGCGCATCGGTGACGCTCATTCCTTTTCCGTTATCAATGACTTGAACCAAAGATTTTCCGGCGTCTTTCAAAATTAACTTGATATCATTCGCTCCGGCATCGACGGCATTTTCCAGCAATTCTTTAACTACCGAAGCAGGTCGCTGAACGACTTCTCCAGCGGCAATTTGATTAGCAACGTGATCAGGAAGCAATTGAATAATACTCGGCATTAAAAAAATGGTTTAAAGTTTAAGGTTTAAGGTTTAAACCCAAAGTTCACAAATTTAAGTAATTTCTATTGGGATTACTACCTAAATAAATCATAAAAAAACAAAAAACCTATACCATCAATAGAATAGTATAGGTTTTAAGAATTGTAAATTTATTTTTATTCTTCAATCATCGTCAAACCTTCGATTTGCAAAGGACCTGTTGACAATAATTGTTGATTCTTCAATTGGTGACTAAAGGATGCTTGATGTCTCAAATACGCCATTTTTATAGCTGCAATGGCCGCTTCAGTTCCTTTATTTCCGTGTTTTCCGCCACTTCTGTCTATGGATTGTTGCATCGTATTATCGGTCAAAACGCAAAAAATAACTGGAATATCCGTTTCTACATTCAGGTCTTTGATTCCCTGAGAAACCGCTTCGCATACAAAATCAAAATGTTTGGTTTCCCCTTGAATGACACATCCAATGGCGATTACAGCATCAACATTTTGAGTCTGTAACATTTTTTTTGCTCCATAAATGAGTTCAAAACTCCCTGGAACATTCCAACGAATAATGTGTTCCGATGGTACTTCGTTTTCTAAAAGCCCTTTAACCGCCCCAAAGCAAAGACCTTCGGTTATGTTGTCATTCCATTCTGAAACAACAATCCCAAACCGAAAATTTTTCGCGTCTGGGATTGTGTTTTTATCGTATTCGGATAAATTTTTATTTATAGTTGCCATCTTTAATTTAAGATTTTAAAGTTTAGATTTCAGAATGTAAAAATACGAATCTAAAATCTTAAATCTGCAATCTAAAATTATTTTATTGTGCTAATCCAATCAATACATCAATTGTAGCTGCTTCTGGCGAAGATTCGAAATTGTCTTTAATATCTGTAAAATATTTCAACGCCTCCTCTTTATTTCCTAATGTCAAAGCTGTTTTTCCAGCTTTCAACAAGAAACGTGGTGTAGTAAAATCATTTTTATCAGATTCAGCTGCTTTTACATAATTTTCCAAAGCCTCTTTAGGCTGATTTTTTTGCGAATAAGCATCTCCTATTGCTCCTTTTGCCATAGCATTCAAAACCACATCTTCCGATTTGAATTTCCCTAAATAGTCAATAGCTTCTGTATATTTTCCGGTGTTTAAATAAGCAACTCCAGCATAGTAATTAGCCAAATTTCCAGCATCTGTTCCTGAATATTCGTCAGCAATTTTTATAAATCCAAATTTACCCTCAGAACCATTCAATGATAATTTATACAAAGAATCACTGGCAACTCCTTCGGTAGCTTTTTGAAAATTTTGTTGTGCAATAAACATTTCATTTGCAGCCTCATCTTCTTTTGGCGCAGCTACAAATTTTTGGTAGGCCAAATATCCAACGGTCACTAATGCAATAGCACCAACAAATCCTATAATAATCCTTTGATTTTTGGCTACAAAATCTTCTGTTTTTGAAGCAGATGCATCCAATGTGGAGAAAACTTCAGCGGTTGTACTATTTTTTTCTAATACATTTATATCTTCGGTAACTTCCTTAACTTCTTTTTCTTTTGCTGGTTTGTATCCTCTTTTATTATAAGTAGCCATTTAAATTTTAATTTAGTGAGCCGCAAAAATAAAATTTTTATTCGTATCGTCATAAAAAAATTGGCTTTATATTTAAATAAAATTACATTATCCTTTATTTAAGTGTTCCTTTCTTTCTGTTTGAAAAATATTTAGCATTTGAAAATGTGTAAAAGTAATTTTTATCGATATTTTTCAATAATTTGCACCCACTTAAAAAAACAATCGGAAAGCACTAATTTTCTGTTCCAGCAAGACCTAAAAATGTATTTAAAAAAGATTTCATTATTCAATTACAAAAATTTTTCTGAAGCAGATTTTGAATTTGTGGGCAAAATAAATTGTTTTGTGGGCAAAAACGGAATTGGAAAAACCAATGTATTGGATGCCATATATCATTTGTCTTACGGGAAAAGTTATTTCAATCCCTTGGCGGTTCAAAACATCAAACACGGAGAAGAATTTTTCGTCATCGATGGTGAATTTGAAATCAACGACAGAAACGAACAAATCATTTGCAGCCTCAAAAAAGGTCAGAAAAAAATATTGAAACGCAACGGAAAAGTCTATGATAAATTTTCGGAACACGTTGGCTTTATTCCTTTGGTAATCATTTCGCCTGCCGACCGAGATTTGATTGTGGAAGGTAGTGAAACCCGCAGGAAATTTATGGACAGCGTCATTTCGCAATTGGATTCTCAATACCTGAAACAACTCATACAATACCAAAAAGTGATGAGTCAGCGCAATGCTTTGTTGAAATATTTTGCGTTGAATTATGTTTTCGATAACGACACGCTTTCTATTTATAATGAACAACTCGACACATTTGGAACATACATTTTCGAAAAGCGAAAAGAATTTATCGAACAGTTCATCCCGATTTTCAACACGCATCATCAAGCCATTACAGATTCACAAGAAACGGTTCAATTGGTTTATGAAAGTCATTTATTCGAAAATAATTTACTGACACTTTTAGAAGAAAACATCAATAAAGACAGGGCTTTGCATCATACTAGTGTTGGAATCCATAAAGATGATTTGTCGTTTGAAATTGACAACTACCCTATCAAGAAATTTGGTTCACAAGGGCAACAAAAATCGTTTTTAATTGCCCTAAAACTGGCACAATTCGAATTTCTAAAAGTACAAAGCGGTTTGAAACCCATTTTATTATTTGATGATATTTTCGATAAATTAGACGAAAGTCGGGTAGCCAAAATTGTTGAAATGGTCAATAGTGACACTTTTGGACAATTATTTATTTCGGACACACATCCTGAACGAACAGAGAAAATCGTAAAATCGACCCATCAGACTTACAAAATTTTCAATCTGTAAATTGTTACTATTTTAACTTTTAGATTCAAAATCTGAGAAAGAAATTACTTATTTTAGCCTTTTAAATATTAAATTCAAACTATAATGAAACTGCTCCCTAAATTTTTAATTTTAATACTCTCCGTTTCGATTCTATCCTGCAAAGGACAAACGTCAAAAAACACAAAAGACATTGATCCGAAGACTTTTTCTGAAAAAATAACAGCAACACCAAACGCACAAATTATTGATGTTAGAACACCCCAAGAATTTGCTGGCGGACATCTCGACAACGCTGTAAATATCGATTGGCTTGGCGATAATTTTGAAGCAAATGTTCAAAAATTAGACAAGACAAAACCTGTTTTTGTATATTGTAAAACCAGCAATAGAAGTCCGCAAGCAGCTGCAAAATTAGAAGAATTAGGATTCAAAACCATCTATAACATGCAAGGGGGCTTATTAAAATGGGATGCCGAAGGATTATCTAAACCCACCGATAGAATCATTGGAGTTTGTAGTCAGGAATATGCCGAATTATTAAATACCGACAAAAAAGTATTGGTAGATTTTTATGCCGATTGGTGTGCGCCTTGCAAAAAAATGTCCCCTTACCTTTTGAAAATGCAAAAAGAAATGTCTGATAAAGTAACCATTATCCGATTGAATGCCGATGAGAATCCTACCTTGATTAAAGAAATGAAAATCTTGGAACTTCCTACGCTTATTTTATATGAAAATAAGGCAATCAAATGGCAAAATTCGGGTTACATCAGTGAAGAAGATTTGAAAAAACAATTGCAATAATCAACGAAATATGCTTTCAAAAGACAGTTTACAATTTCTA
>ERZ795056.1863-NODE-1863-length-24174-cov-5.514574_pt1 | contig 24174 bp, 17 predicted proteins | sample MGYA00375140_ERZ795056 | MGnify/ENA primary metagenome ERZ795056 (study PRJEB30185, sample SAMN05720227) | activated sludge metagenome | isolation source: Anaerobic digester | place: USA | collected 2015-03-09 ... | reverse complement strand
TGCTGTGAGATGTCATTTTGTCATGGCGAACAAGTTATTGAGCGGTTTCTTCTGTTCCTTACACGGTTCTTCCGTTGTCGCCGTAAAACTTTCAACTTCTACATGTACTGTAGCGCGTTTTTGACGGGCGAGCAATATGAAAAACGGTCTGGACTTTGCCGCTGTTTCTTACGATAATTCGCCCTTTCGTCGCAATCCACTGGAGACAAGCGACTTATGATGTCGCTGTTTCTTCCGGAGGAAAAAGGGGGTGCGCTAGATGAAGCCTTTATCTCCGGAGCTGCTGAACGCCTACACGAAGGCGCTCGGCCCCCTTGCCTAACCACACTTGTTGACGCTGCCGTTCCCCGTGTCCCTGCGCCTTTGCGTCCCTGCGTTAAATCCCCTCAGTCACGCCTTTCATTGCCGCCCCATCGCCAGTCGGAGCAGGCGTGGCCCCGCCGGCCTGCTGCTGCTTCATGAACGTCATCCACTCCGGCTCTACCTCGCTCGGCGTCCGCAGCGCAAACCCCGCCTCCACCGGCCAGCCGGGAAACGCCTCGTCCAACAACGGCTTGTCGAAATCCCGCTGCAGCGCCTCTGAAATCAGCACGGCGTCGCCCTTGGCAACTTGGTCGAAGGCCTGTTGGTGCGCGCCGCCCGCCAGCGTGCCGCTCCCGCTCTCGGCCAGCATCGTCAGCAGACCTCCCGTGCCGAGCAACGTGATCTGCTTGTCCAGATAGTCCAAATGGTCACGGAACGGCGCTTTGGAACCTCCACCACAACCGCCGTCCACATACTTCACATCCGTGCCGTTGGGCAGACACCCGCGGCCGTCCTTGACAAGGTTCACCTCGGAAGCCGGTACATGCAGCCACTCAGAAGCAATCGGAGTCGGAAGATCCCGATAGCCGCGCCCCTTGCCGATCAACCGCGACATGCCGGCAACCGGCTGCTCACCCGTCGCCTGACGGTACGCGCCCATGGAGCCGGCGGCAGCGCCGCCGAACGCAGCCACGAAAGCGTGGAACGCCGCGATGTTCTGTTCGGTGGCCTGGACGCCCTTCCACCACTCGCGGAAAGCCGTCTCGTACTTCGCCTTGCGGTCGAAAAACGGAGTCGCGTCAGACATGACCGGAATGCGGTGCCCGCCCGAAGACGGCGCCCGCTCCCGCCCGAGGCCGAGCGTGACGTCAATGCCGCCGGAACCTTCCGACAGATATAGATTGACATCCACCAGAAGTCAGACCCGTACCTTCTGTAAATCGACATGGCGGTATTATAGCTATACGCAACAGTTAACCACAACCTCAAAAAGGGCTGTTTGATACACACTTGATACACAGTCAAAAGAAACAAAAAAGCCGCCGAAACCTTGATTTCAGCGGCTATTTCATCAACCGAAGATGGTTGGACCAGTGGGATTCGAACCCACGACCCCAACATTAAAAGTGTCGTGCTCTACCGACTGAGCTATGGTCCATTACGTCTAAAAAATGTCGCGTTAGTTAACCAAAATATCGGCCCTGTGTCAATTGACCATCACACAGAAATTTTGCTATTTTGGAAAGACACAGGAGCAAGAACCGCGTATGACGTTGATTGAGAAAATTGTCGCCAGCCCCCACGACTATTCCTTGGATGTGGAAACGTTGGGTGAATGCAAGATCGACTCCCCGATCCGGAACCGGGAGTTCATCGATCCCGACGAGCGTATCCTCATCACCGAGAACGTCAAACTGCTACACGAGGCAACCCGGCATCTGGGGATCACCCCGTCCTTCGAGCGGGCCGGCCCCCACCAGAAGATCTTCCACGATCCGTCATGGAGCCGGGTGGGCATCGTCACGGCCGGCGGACTCTGCCCGGGGCTGAACCACGTGATCAAGGGGCTGGTCGAGATCCTGATGTTCGATTACGGCATCAAGACGATCTACGGCATCCGCTATGGCTACGCGGGGCTGATTCCGCGTTTCGGCTACAATCCGATCATGCTGGACACCGACAAGGTCGACACCATTCACGAACACGGCGGCACGATGCTCGGCTCCTCGCGCGGCCAGCAGGATACCGGTGAGATCGTGGACACACTCGCGCGCATGAACATCAATATTCTGTTCTGCATCGGCGGAGACGGCTCGCTGCGTTGCGCACACGACATTTCCGAAGAGTGCCGCCGGCGCAAGCTCTCTATCAGCGTGATCGGCATTCCCAAAACCATCGACAACGACCTGCATTTCGTGGGGCGCAGCTTCGGTTTTGAAACGGCGGTGGCTGAAGCCACTCAGATCATTCAGGCGGCCCATACCGAGGCGAAAGGCACCTTTAACGGCATCGGGCTTGTACGCCTCATGGGACGAGACTCGGGCTTCATCGCGGCCTATGCTACGCTGGCCAACCCGGTCGTCAATTTCTGCCTGATCCCTGAACTGGACTTTGAGATGGAGGGACCGCACGGTCTGCTCGCGGCGCTCTCGTACCGCTTCGACCGTTTCAAGGACCACGCGGTCATCGTCGTTGCGGAGGGGGCGGGGCAGCGCCATATCGCCGCCGAGCCCGAGCGCAGGGACGCTTCGGGCAATATCTTGAAGAAGGATATCGGCGAGTATCTGCGCCAATGCATCACCCAGCATTTCAAAGCGAATAAGCGCGAGGCGTCGGTCAAATACTTCGACCCCAGCTACACCATCCGCAGCGTGCCGGCCAAGGGAACCGACGCGATCCGCTGCTACATGCTGGCGCGCAACGCGGTACACGCCGCGATGGCAGGCCGCACGGACTGCGTGGTGGGCAATCAGGACGACTGGTACACGCTGGTGCCGATCCGGCTGGCAACCATCGAACGCCAGAAAGTCAACCTCAACAGCGACCTCTGGCGCGCCGTGATGGACGCGACCGGCCAACTGCTCTATTTTGGCGGTGAGAGCAACGGCTTCAACCGTAACGGCGAGACGGTGCCATGAACGATACCCTCACCCAACCGTCTCGGCGTTGCGCTGTCATCGGCATTGTCGGCCGGACCAACTCGGGTAAATCGACGTTGCTCAACCGCATGGTTGGCGAAAAAGTCAGCATCGTCAGCCCCGTTGTGCAGACCACGCGCAACACAATCCGCGGCATCCTGACCGAAGACCGTGGCCAGCTCGTCTTTCTGGACACCCCCGGCCTGCACAAATCCGAAAGCACGCTCGGGACCCTGATGAACCGCATGGCTCGACAGGCCTCGGCCGGTGTCGATGTCCTGCTCGTGGTTTTCGACGGCGCGAGCCGCCCGCATCTGGAGGATGACGGCTGGATGCGGCGCGCCCTGTTCGCCGAACAGCCTGTGATCTTCGCACTCAACAAAAGCGACCAGTCTCCGTTTTACGAGGTGGCCTTCCTCGACCTGTGGCAGTCCATCCAAGCCGAAAAACAACATCCCCGCGAGGTGTGTTGGGTGAAGACCTCGGCCCTGCATCCGGCCGGCGCGGTTAACCTGGTCGACCGCCTGTACGCGCTGGCGCACCCTTCGGACGGCTATCTGTTCCCGGAGGATGTGGTCACGGACTATCCACGCAAGCTGGCGATCGCCGATGTGGTACGCGAAAAATTCCTAGCCCGCCTGCATGACGAACTCCCGCACGAGCTGGGTGTCAAGGTCGACCAGATCGACGAAGCGCCCGGCGCCTGGGAGGTGTCGGTCACGCTGCTGGTGTCGCGCCCGTCGCAAAAAGGCATCGTGATCGGGCCCAAAGGCCGAACGCTCAAATATGTGCGGCAGTGCGCCGAGCCGGAACTTTCCGAAATGTTCGGCGTCAAAGTCACGCTGGCGCTCTGGGTCAAGATCGAAAAGAATTGGATGAAGAACTTCTGGCTGCTGCAACAGATGGGCTACGCAGGCCAGTATTGAGCTTTTTTGGCGGGCACACATAAACCGCATTGACTTGTCTGCCAGAGGTGACTAAGCTTACAACCCATGTATTTCTAGTTGAGGTGATTTTATGGCATGTCTGACAGTTTTGGATGGATCTTTGAAGGGGCAGCGTTTCACCCTCGAGCAGGCTATGACGCGCGTGGGGCGGCGCGAGGGGAACGACTGGGTGCTACAGGACGGGTCGATCTCCGGCACGCACTGCGAGATTGAAAAAACCGACGCCGGCTTCCTGCTCCGCGATTTAGGGTCCACCAACGGAACAAAAGTCAACAACGTCGCCATCAAAGAGAAAAACCTCTCGCGAAACGACATCATCCTGATGGGCGAGGTGCCGGTGATGATCGAGGGCGACGATGTCCCTCAATCGGAGCGGCCTGAACCCATCGCCGTGCCGCGCACGACGATCATCATTCAGCCCAAGCGCACCCTCGAGACCCCCAAAGAGTTCGGCAAAAAATCGAACACCAACAAGGTTTGGGTGGCCGTGATCGTCGTGCTGGTGCTCGTGATTGCCTACCTGCTGGTGCAACTTTTCACTGGCGGGGGTGCTGCGACGGCTGGCTGAGTGCGCCCTGGCGTCACAACATCCACGGCAGAACCTGCTCTTTGGTGAGCGGAGCCACGCGCTGTTCTTCGGTTGTCTCACCGCGTATCATCCGGATGGTCACGGCAGGTCGGCTGCCACAGTCGGCATAGGCCGCGCACAGACCCGCTGCCCGTGTGATGCTGGCGTCATCAGCCGCCCCAGGGATCAAAGCCGTCGGCCCGGGCACATCCACGGTGTGCAGCAGCACATCCGCGGAGGAACGTTGGGCTTTAAGAGCCGCGTTATCGCGCGCGTCGCGTCCGACCACGCACTTCACGCCTCCGGGCAGCCGGAAGTGGCGACCGCGCAGCAGCAGCCAGACCAGCCGTTCCTCGCCAAACCCCTCATGGCCGCGCAGATCAGCCAACTTGCGGCAGAAGCCTTTTTCGGTCAACAGGCAGCCGCCAGCCGGCGTCGGATAATCGGTGAGCCCGTAGCGCTCCGCCAACTCGCGCTGCGGTTTGCGCGACCGACCGCTCAATCCCAGCAGACGGCTGCGGTCCACCACGCCCGCCTGTTCCGGAACTGTGGGCTCCAGCAACAGCGCGCTCAAGGGACGCAGCAGACGTCCCGACAGCGCCGCATCGCGCTCCACGATCGCCAGCGAACGTCGGTTCTGCGACATTGGCCGCTGGTTCAGCACTTCGCCGGTCGCGACAAAGTCAAAGCCCATCTTTGCCATCAGCGCACCCGCGCGCTGGATCATTCGCGCGTGGCAGTCGATGCAGGGGTTGAGCGCACCGCCAAATCCATGCGGCGGGTGCTCGACGAGATCAAGGATATCGCGGGTGAAATCCACCACGTGCAGCGGCACGTCCAATTGCCGCGCCGCGTCACGCGCCGAGTCCAGCTTGAAAAACGGGCTGGCAAACACCACACCCTCCACCTCCAACCCCTGCTCGCGCAGCACGCATACCGCCAGCCGGCTGTCCAAGCCGCCCGACAGCAGACTGAGTCCGCGTCCGCGCCGTTCACCGTCCCCTCGCTTCTGCCCGTGCGCCTCACTCTCCACCGCGTCAACCCCTTCCCACGCCCGACACGCGGGCCTTTCTTTTCCAAAACGGATACGTTATGCTGAGAAAACAAGTCGAGGAGAATACTGGATGTCACATGCCCTGTCGATCATGAACCCGTTTTTCATGCTGGTTTGCTGTGCTGCGCTGGCCCAGAATGAACGGGCCGTGATGCCAGTGAGACTGCCTGGCACCTCGCTCGACACTTCGCTGCGCAACGAGGCGGACCGGGCCATCCGCCAGTCTGTGCGCTGGCTGGCCGCTCGCCAGCAGGCGGATGGCGCTTGGGGCGTGACGAACCGTGTTCGGGTGACCGCGCTCGTGGTGACGGCGCTCGCCGCCGCATCCTGCCCCGAAGGTGACAGTGCGCGCGCGCGGGCCACGCTCTGGCTGGGCGGCACCGCCGCCACGCCGCTGACATCGCTCGGCGACCACGCCTGGCGACTGCTCGCCCTCTCCCTGGCGCTGCCAGAGACACCTGGACGTCACGCCTACCTGCATGATCTTGCCCGTCGCGCGCCGCCCGCCGCCACAGGCGCGTCCGCAGACGACCGCCGACTATGGCGCGAAGCCCTGAGCCAGGCCGGACAGGAAGCGCCGCCAGTGTCGGAGTCGAAGGACGAAGAATCGCGTGCGCTGCTCGCACACGCCGCCGCCGCCTGGCCCCCCGCGCTTGACGGCACGCGCGCGTTGTGGCGTCTCGCGCGGATGATCAATCGCTCGGCCGGGGGCCAGTTGCTACGCGGCCAGACGCCTCTGGACTGGCGCAATCACATGGCCAACCGCCTGATCACCGCCCAAAAAAATGACCCGGAAGGTGGCGGTTTCTGGTCGGCTGCCACTCCGGACCGGCAGCTTGCCGAAACCGCGTACGGGATCCTCGGCCTGCTTGAATTGTGATCCTCCGCCCCTCATTTTTTTATTTGTCGAATCTCTCACGCTGCCTTATAATTTTTACATCATGAGTGAGTGTTTACAAACAGGGTACAGGGTGCAAACATCATGAGCAAGACACTGCGTGTTGGAATTGTCGGTGGCGGTAATGATTCGTTCATCGGCGCCGTCCACCGTGCGGCCATTGAGCAGATCGGCCGCCTCGAGCTGGTTTGCGGAGCCTTTGGCTCAACGCGGCAGAGTTCGTTTGAGACCGGCAAGCGTCTCAAGCTGCCCACGCGGCGCTCGTACGGCACCTACCGCGACATGTTCCGACGCGAGGCGAGCCTGCCTGAAGGCGAGCGCATGGATTTTGTCGCGATCCTGGCGCCGAATGCCATGCACTATCCCGTGGCGATGTCGTCGATTGACGCCGGCTTCTCTGTATTCAGCGAGAAGCCCTTCACCTGCAACATGGACGAGGCCCTCAACCTGACGCGTAAGCAGCAGGCCAGCGGCCTCGCCTACGGTATCGCCATGGCCTACCAGGGATATCCCATGCTGCAGACGGCGCGACAGCTCTTGCTGGAGGAGAAGGCAATTGGCGCCATCCGCAAAATCGTCGCACGCTATCCGCTCGGATGGCTGGCTCAACGTCTTGAAACGGCAGGCAACAAACAGGCTGGCTGGCGTACCGATCCGCGGCGTTGCGGCCCCGCGGGCTGCCTGATTGATCTGGGCATCCACTGCTTTTATGTGACGGAATGGCTCTCCGGACTCGCTGTCAGCGAGGTGTGCGCCGACCTGCGGCCGACCGTGCCGGGACGTATCCTCGACGACGACTGCAGCGTCCTCGCGCGCTTCACGGGCGGCGCCCGCGGCGTCTTTCTGGCCAGCCAGATCGCCACAGGGCGCCACGATGGCCTTTCCATCGAACTGATGGGCGACCGCGGCGCCATGGCCTGGTCGCAGCGCGAACCCGACCGATTGCTGATGCGAGACATCGACGGAGCAGAACGGCTTCTGACCGGCGGCAACGCCGCCACAGACATGCTTGCGGGCCCTGGCCCCTTCGGCAGCGACAGCGCCTACATCACAGCGCTGGCTGCCACTTACAAGGCGTATGCCGACTACCTGGACGCCGTGACCGCCAAAAAAGGCGCCGCCGCATCCACGCGCGGCTTCATGACGATCGAAGACGGCCTCCGCTCTGTCGTTTTCGTTGACGCCGTCTTGAGGAATTGCGCCGCGCCGGAGGACCCCGCACCGCCACCGCCGAAGTGGACGCCTGTCGTCGTGCCGCCGATCCCCGAATTGTGATGTCACACGGCGAACGCGCGTTTCCCGCGAGCCGACGTTTACGCGCTTGAGCCGTGTTCATTTTCTGTTATACTACCTTCAAACTAATTGGTGCCGAGCTTTTCAGCGCGACGGCTTGCCTGCCGGATTTCGCCTGCGGCTCGATCTAGAGGGAGACCCGATGAAACTGTTGAATCTGAACCGCCGTCACTTCGTGAAGTCCGCCGCCGCAGGCGCCTCGCTCGCCGCCCTGCCCGGCATCCTTAAAGCTCAGCAAGCCCCGTCGCAAAACGTGGCCGGCGCCAACAGCCGGATCAACGTGGCCTGTATCGGATTCTCTGATCGGTTCAAGGACGCCCTGCTGCCCTCTTTCATCAAGTCAAAGGACGAACTGAACTTCGACATGGTTGCGCTGGCCGACCTCTGGAGCCAGCGCCGCACCGAAGGCAAGGCCCGGATCGAAGAGAAGATCGGTCACGGTATCGACCTGTACAAGAGCGATGAGGATCTCTACGAAAAGGCGAAAAATGTAGACGCCGTGATCATCTCCACCGCCGACTTCCAACATGCGCGCCACACCGTGCATGCCGTCACCGCCGGCAAGGATTCCTACACCGAGAAGCCGATGGCCGAGGACATGGACGCCGCCAACGCCGTGCTGGATGCCGTCCATGCGGCCCGCAAGGCCGGCAACCGCGGTGGGGCCGTCGTTCAGATCGGCTCGCAGCGCCGCAGCGGCAACGCCTACCACATCGCCAACGACTACATCCGCTCCGGCAAGTTCGGCGACATCACGTATGTGGACCTCTGCTGGAACGTGAACCAGCCGCGCCGCTGGCGCCGTCCGGAGGCGCTGGTCGCCAGCCTTAAGGAGGCCGACACCGACTGGAAGCGCTGGCTGCTCGATCGTCCGATGGTCGCTTTCGACCCGCGCAAGTATCTCGAGTTCCGTCTCTTCTGGCCCTACTCTTCCGGCATCCCCGGCCAGTGGATGTGCCACCAGATCGACACCGTCTCCTGGTTCACCGGCTTCGACTTTCCGCGTTCGGCCATGGCGGCCGGCGGCATTTACGCCTGGAAGGACGGCCGCCAGAGCTGCGACACCTTCACCACGATCCTCGAGTACGGCCCGGACAACGATCCGTCCAAGGGCTTCCAGGCGGTCTTCAGCTCGCGCCAGACCAACTCCGCGCGCGGCAATGTCGAGAAGTACCACTCCGCGATCGGCACGATCGACCTGATCAAGGGCACCGTCTCGAACGAAGGCGTTGAAAAAGCCAAGGAGGAGACCAAGAAGCTTGCCGAGACCGAGGTGGCCTCGACCGCCGCCAACACCGGCGCGGGCGGCATGGAAGTCGCCCACATGCGCAACTGGATGGAGAGCATCCGCTCGCGTAAGCAGCCGAACGCCCCGATCGAGGCCGGTTACAGCCACGCGGTGGCGCTCATCATGTCAAACGCCTCGCTGCGCACCGGCATGCGGGCGACCTTCGATCGCACGCTGCGTCAGGTCGTCGCCGGCGGCAAGGTGTTCAAAGGGTATTGAGATTTGTAGGGCTCTTTGCGCAGGGGACCGGCACGAGTCCGGTGCCTCTGCGGGGCTTGGCATTGTGAAGGATATTGATCATGCGCCTCACACGGAGAAGCTTCATGCAGCACACCGTCTGCGCGGCAGCAGCGGTTTCAACTTGCGCCGCCCACGCCGCCGAACGGCAGGGAAAACTCCTGTTCGGGGTCTGCGCCGGTCCTGACAAGGCGGAGCGACTGAAGGCCATCGGCTATGACTTCATCGAAGGCGGCGTCGGAGGCACCTTCAAGCCGACAATGCCGGACGCCGAATACGGGACCGAACTGGCCAAGCTCAAACAGTCGGCATTGCCGTTCCGTTCCTGCAACGGGTTCATCCCGTCCACGTATCGGCTCACGGGGCCCGAAACCACGCATGACACCGCGCTCGAGTATGCGGTCACCGCTTGCCGGCGCGCCGACCTGCTCGGCGTTCCCTGCATCGTCTTCGGCAGCGGCGGTGCGCGCAAACTTCCTGATGGCTTCGATGCCGCGAAAGGCAAAGATCAGTTCATTGACTTCTGCCGAAAGCTCGGCGACCGCATCCGGGATCTGAAGGTCACGATCGTGCTGGAGCCGCTCAACAAGGGCGAGACCAACCTCCTCAACTCCGTCACTGAAGGCATCGCGTATGTGGACGCGATCGACCGTCCGCGCATCCAGCTCTTGGCCGACTTCTACCACATGATGAAGGAAAACGAAGGCCCGGACGCCATCCGCAAGGCAGACGTCCGCATCCGCCACTGTCACATTGCCGAACTCGAAGGGCGCAAAGCCCCGGGCACCAAGGGCGAGGACCTGAGCGGCTACTTCAAGGCGCTCCACGATATCGGCTATACCGGCGGCGTCTCCTGCGAATGCGGCTGGCCCAAGGAAAACGTCGAGGATGCCTGGAAGAAGGCGCTCGCGACCATGCGCAAGCAGGCCGGCCTAGCATCATAGATGGAATGCCGAACGCTGAACTCAGAACTGGAGTGTCATGCGGACAGATCTTTTCCGCCGCGCGGATGCCTATGCGCGGATGTTGATCGTTCAGCCGTCCTCTGTTCTCGAGCCCGGCGTCCCCTATCGTTCCGGTTTCCACTGGACGGAACGCCACCTGCAATGTCTCTGGTATGACGAACACTACCGGCCGCCTTGTTTCCCGCTCACAGGCGGCGAAACCGTCCGGATCCTCGACCCGGGCGAGTGGAATCTGGAGGCCGGGCCGGACTTTCTCAACGCCACGCTCTTGATCCAGCCGGGCGACCGTTGGCTGCGCGGCGACATCGAAGTGCATGTGCACCCGTCTGATTGGGACGCGCACGGCCATCAGGCCGACCCGGCCTACGAACGCGTCGTGGCACATGTCACCTGGTTTTCAGGCCCGCCGCCCCGCTCGCTGCCCGCGCACGTTCTGCCGCTCGCGCTCGCGGAACCGGTTGCGGCCATGCCCGGCCTCTCGCTCGACGACATCGACCTGAAGGCCTACCCGCACGCCGCGCTGCCGGCCACGCCGCGGCCCTGCGAAGCGCGGTTTAAGAATGATCCCGACCGCGCACGCGCCCTGCTCGCCGCCGCCGGCCACTACCGGCTTCAGCTCAAGGCGGCGCGCCTCCGTGCCCGACTGGCGCAGACCGGCGACCGCCACCAGCTCTTCTACGAGGAGGTCATGGCCGCGCTGGGCTTCAAACATAACCAGACGCCCTTCCGCCTGCTCGCGCGCCTGCTGCCGGTCGCCTCACTGGGCGTATCGCGTGAAACCGCTTACGCCCGCCTGCTCGGCGCAGCCCGGCTGCTGCCGCAACCTGAAGCCGCGGCCGACCCTGAAAGCCAGCGTTTCATCCGAACGCTGTGGGATCTCTGGTGGCGCGAGTCGTCCGCCGAACTGCCGGACGGCGTGATGTGGCGCCTGCACAATCTGCGCCCGCAGAACGCGCCGGTGCGTCGGCTCGCGGCGGCCGCCTGCCTCTTCAGCGGCATGTTCACCGTGCGCCACGAACTCGACCGCCTGCCCGCGACCGGCTGCGCGGCGTGGCACGCCCAGGCGCTCGGCTGCCTGACCACGCGCTGCGATTGGCCCTTCTGGAACAACCGACTGACCCTCGCCTCTGCGCCTGAACGCAAAGCGACAGCCCTGCTGGGCGCCTCGCGCGCGGCGGCCATTGTCACGAATGTGTTGCTGCCTTTCGCGGCGGCCGAGGACGCGCTGCCGGACGGCGCACTCGACCACCTGCCGCCGGAAGATCTCTCAGCCCCCATGCGCCTGACCGCCCTGCATCTTTTCGGGCGCGATCACAACCCCGCCCTTTACGCCGACAACGGGCTGCTGCAGCAAGGCCTGCTGCAGATCCACCTCGACTTCTGCCTCTCCGCCAAGCCCGGCTGCGAGGCGTGCGGCTTATGTGCCGCGTTGTAATGTAATAATTTTGATCCCGCCGGCCAGTGGCCAGTGTTGCACTGGCCACTGGCCGGCGGGGTCGATCATCATATGACACACTCTTTCTACATCTTCATTACCTTGACCTTCACGACGTGGCCATTCAGGTCGCAATCGTCACCGATGACCGCGCCGAAGACCAAGCGCTCGCACAGCGTCTCGGTCTTGGCATAATCGGCAAAGGCGTCAATGGCGGCGCGGACCTCAGTGCCGCACGCGACGGTCACGGCGATGCGCTGCGTCACCTCGAAGTCCGCCTCTTTGCGCAGGTTTTGCACGCGGCTCACGAACTCGCGCGCCAAGCCCTCCTGCACGAGCTCAGGCGTCAGCGCCGTCTCGATACCCACGATCGCATCGCCCTCCGAAGCCACCACCATACCGGCCTTGGGCGTGCGCTGCACCACCACGTCGTCGGCGTTCAGTTCGACAGACTCTCCCGCCACCTCGATGGCCACCGGTCGGTTCGCGGCCAAGGCCGCCGCCTGCGCGGACGAAAGGCGCGCGATCACCGCCGCCACCGCCTTCATTTTCGGACCGAACTTCGGCCCTAGCTTGCGGAAGTCGGCTTTGACTGAGACATCGGCCATCGCCGTTTCATCACTGCCGAACGCAACCGTCTTGATGTTGAGTTCATCCGTGATCAACTCCTCGAACCCTCCCAGCATCGCGCGGACCTCTGGATTGGCCGACACAATGTGGAGCGCCGCCAGCGGCTGCCGCACCTTAAGATCATTCTCCGTGCGGAGCTGCCGGCCGAGCCGCACCACGGTCTGCACCAGCGCCATGCTGCGCTCGAGCGCCGCGTCGCGCGCCGCCGCGTTAGCGGTCGGGAAGTCGCACAGATGGACGGATTCAGGCATCGAAGCGCCCTTGAGATTCCGGTAGATCGCCTCGCTGATGAACGGCGTGAACGGCGCTGCAACCTTGCAGAGCTGCACCAGCACATACCGCAGTGTGCGATAGGCGTGCATCTTGTCGTCATCGTTCTGCGATTTCCAAAACCGCCTGCGGCTGCGGCGAATGTACCAGTTGGTGAGGTCCTCCACAAAACTGACAAACGGACGCACCGAGCGCTGCAGATCATAGTTGTCCATCGCCTCGGTCACATCCTGAACCAACGTCTCCAGCGAACTGACGATCCAGCGGTCGAGCACATTCGGGCTCGACGGCGTCACAAGCTCTGCGTCGCAAAACCCGTCTACATTGGCGTAGGTCACGAAGAAACTATAGGCGTTCCACCAGGGGATCAGCAGGTCGCGCAGGATCTGCTTCACGCCGTTTTCGGCGAAGCGCAGGTTTTCCGCGCGCACCACCGGCGAGTAGATCATGTAGAGGCGCAGCGCGTCCGCGCCGTAGGCGTCGAGGATGTGCGTGGGGTCCGGATAGTTTTTCAGGCGCTTGGACATCTTCTTGCCGTCTTCAGCCAGCACCAAGCCGTTCACCACCACATTCTTAAACGGCGAGCGGTCGAAGAGGCAGGTGCCGAGCACCATCAGCGTATAGAACCAGCCGCGCGTCTGATCCAACCCCTCCGCAATGAAGTCCGCCGGGAAGAATCTGGAAACATCCTGTTCCCCAACTCCTCCCTCATCCGTACTCCTTCCTCCTTCCTCCTTACTCCTTCCTCCTTTTATCTCAACTCCTAACTCCTCCCTCCTAACTCCTAACTCCCCGAAGGGGTAGTGCTGCTGCGCGTAGGGCATGGAGCCCGACTCGAACCAGCAGTCCAGCACCTCAGGCGTGCGGCGGTAGGTTTTGCCGTCGCGGCGGATCACCACCTCGTCGACGAAATGTTTGTGCAGATCGGTCACGCGCTGACCGGAAAAGGCCTCCAGTTCAGCCACCGAGCCGACACAGATCATGTCCGTGGAATCCTGTTCGTTGATCCAGACCGGAATGCACGATCCCCAGAAGCGGTTGCGGCTGATGTTCCAATCGCGCGCCTCGTTCAGCCAATTGCCGAACCGCTTGTCGCCGACGTAATCCGGCATCCAGTGCACGGTATCGTTGTTGCGCGTGAGCCGATCGTGCAGATCCTCGACGCGGACGTACCACGCCTCGATGGCACGGTAGATCAGCGGCGTATCGGTACGATCGCAGAACGGGTAACTGTGCACGATCGTGGTCTGATGAACCAGCTTGCCCTCTTGCTTCAGGCGCTTGATCAACTCCTTGTCGCAATCCTTGCAGAATCGGCCCTGATATTCAGGCAGCTTGTCCGTGAACCGGCAAGCGGCATCGAGCGGATCAGCGATGAACGTGAGGCCCGCCTCTTTGCACACGCGGAAGTCGTCCTCACCGTACGCCGGCGCCATGTGAACTAAGCCGGTGCCGTCTTCGGTGCTGACGAAACCGTCGTTGAGCACGCGGAACGCGCCCTCGTTCGCATAAGCCGCAAAATACGGAAAGAGCGGTTCATACGTCCATCCTTTCAGGTCGCTGCCCTTCAGCCGCGCCAGCACCTGATACTCCTCTGCCTTTTTGTAGTAAGCGGCCAGCCGCGCCTCGGCCATCACGAAACACATGCCGCCGGCGGCATCGCGCACCACCGCGTAGTTGATCTCCGGTCCTGCACAGATCGCCAGATTTTCGGGTAGCGTCCACGGCGTGGTGGTCCAGATCAACAGGCTTGTTTCGCCCCAGGCCGGATCGGCGCCGGTCAGCACCTTGGCGCGGACCGTGATCGCGGGATCCTGCACATCCTTGTAGTTGCTGCCTGCCTCGAAATTGCTGAGCGGGGTGCTGAGCTTCCAACTGTACGGCATGATGCGGTAGGACTTATAGACGCGGCCCTGCTCCCACAGTTGCTTGAAGACCCACCAGATACTCTCCATGAACGAGGGGTCCATGGTCTTGTAGTCGTTGTCGAAATCCACCCAGCGGCCCATGCGCGTGACGGTTTTGCGCCATTCGTTGACATAGGTGAGCACCATCGAGCGGCACTGTTCGTTGAACGTGGCCACGCCGAGCTGGCGGATTTCATGCGCGCCGCTGATCCCCAGAGCCTCCTGCGCCAGCGCCTCGATCGGCAGGCCGTGACAATCCCAGCCGAAGCGGCGCTCCACATGACGGCCGCGCATCGTCTGGTAGCGCGGCACGATATCTTTGATCGTTCCCGCCAGCAGGTGACCGTAATGCGGCAGCCCCGTAGCAAAGGGCGGGCCGTCATAAAACACGTAGTCGCCCTTCTCCCGGTTGCGGGCGAGACTCTTTTTAAATGTGCCGTTCGCCTCCCAAAACGAAAGCATGTCGCGTTCCATTGCGGGGAAATCGGACTTGTTGGAAACCGGTTGAAACATGATACGCCTTTCTTCGTAAATGTTTGCGATTATAGCAGATTGTTGCCTTGGCGTGAACGGCCAATGCCGGGCAGGAAGAAATCGGCTGGAAGAAATCTCTTGCCAAAGAATAAGTTGCCCCGCTGCCCCAACCGCTCGGATACAATCGCCATGTTGTTCTGGGAAATGGGCTATGCGGCGGACTGGTCACCACCAAGTCCACAGAATCGCTTGGCATAGAACTCATAAGGCGCAAGCTGTCTGCACAGAACAACTTGCCCTTTACAGTTCTATAAACTGGCTCAAGCTCTGCAAGCTTTCGACGCTTAGCGTCGGCAACTGACTGCGCATCAAGTATTTGCGTATTTTTTTACCCTTTATTTTGGCCTTAGAACGTGTTTTTGGGCTGTAAAAAAAGCATTTTGCGCGACGTTATGTTTTAGCGGCAAGCCTACCGTGAGGTCAAACCGCAAACGGGGCTCATTTCTGGAACATCTCGGCGAGGACGCTCAGCAGCTTGTCCGAGGCGGTTAGGGAGAGGCGGCCAAGCTTCTTGACCAGGCGTGTTTTGTCAACGGTACGAATCTGGTCCAACACGATTTGCCCCTCGACCTCTTGAAAGGTACATGGCACCCTTGTCGGGTAATCGCGCCCCTTGGTTGTCATGGGTGCAACGATGACAGTCCCAATGTGATGGTTCATCTCATCCGGAGAGATCACCGTGCAGGGTCTTGTCTTCTTGATCTCGTGTCCAACTGTTGGATCAAGGGCCACAAGGAAGACATCAAATCGATCTACTTCCATTGCCACTGCTCCTCATCCCAACGGGAGAAGGGCGTCTGAGCGTCCAACAGCTTGTCATCCCCTTCGCGGGCCATCTTCTCGAAAGCTGCCCCCCAGCCAGCACGCGGCCGACGCGGGGCGCTGATGTAAATCACGCGATCCCGCACTTCTATCTCCACCTGATCTGCCAGGCCGCACTGCTCGATGAGAGGCTTCGGTATCCGAACACCGCGCGAGTTGCCGATAGGTATGAGTGTCGTTTTCATGCCAACAATGTAGGCACATTGTAATTACTTGTCAACTCGAAATCTTCACAGATACAGAAAGGAACGCCGAACTCAGAACGTCGAAGGTCGCAGGTCAAAACACCGAGCGCAAAACGGTGGCAACCTCCGGAGTTGGGGGTGACAAGAAGCGAGCAGGCAAACACCCCAGCGGCGGTCTCGGCGAGACCGCCCTACCAGAAACCACTTGCTTTGTGTCCTTCGTGCCTTTGTGTGAGATTGAATGCGTACCCCTCAACGCTCAAGTTATGGAAGCCCCTACTTCTCCGGCACAAACAGGTTCAGCAGCACGCCGGGACGGATGCCGAAAAAGGAGGCGCGCTTACCGCGGCCGAAGCGCTCGTCCGCCGCGTCGCCTTGATCGGCGGCGGCGACCACCACGGTCGGCTGCAGCTCCGCCGGAATGTCGGCCACGCGCGTCCAGTACCCCACGTTGCGGTATTTGCGCAGATACCACGGCAGCGGCCAGGTGTCGGGCGTGGGCACCGCCAACGCGATCAAGGTATCGTTCCCCTCCGCCTGCCGCGCGGCGCGTTCGATCTCGCTCACCAGGTTCATCGCGTCACTGCCGGTATGCGCATAGACGTACGGGTTACGCGGATCGACCGGCATTTTAAAGCAGGCGCGGCACGCCTGCGCGGCGTGACGCCACGCCAACGCGGCGACGCAGAGCACGACGAGCAGTTTTCCGCACAGGCGTAGCGGCGCAAAGGCCGTCGCAGTTTGCTTGGCATCGGTCCGCGAGCAGGCCGTCCAGCACGCGCCGACGCCCGCCCCGGCGAGCAGGACGAAACCGTGCAGGAACGAAAGCGCGCACCACGGTGTTTTGTACGGGATCGCGCTGTAGAGCGCGGTCAGGGCCAGCGTGTAGACCGACAGAAAACGCACCCAGCGCCGGCGTGTCCGGGTTTCATCGCCCGATGCGCCTTGCTGTCGGACCGGCAGGAGGGACAAGCCGACCGCCAGCGCGGCCGGCAGGAGCAGGCCGGCTTCGCTCCAGACGGGCCCCCGCCCGTATTTGAACCAGAAGATGATCTTGAAATAGAAGTTCCAGGGGTGCTGATGCTCCGGCACCGCGGTGGCCCGCGTGTGATAAGTCTGGAAGGTTGAGAAAAGCGCGTCGTAGACACCGCGCGGATAGGTGAAAAACGAGGAGTAGAAGAGCACGGCCACCAGCGCGGCCGCACCGACCGCCACCAGCGCGTCGCGTGTGCACCAGGCGCGCCTCAACCGACTGAAGCCGCAAGCCGCGGCCAGCGCCACCGCCGCAGCGGCGAACGAAAGAACCGCCGTCTCTTTGGTCGCGGCGGCAAGCCCCGCGAACGCCCCGAATCCTGCGGCCCAGAACCAGGTGCGGGAGCTTGGTTTCCGGTTCCGGGTTGCGGGCGGCGTGTTGCGGGTTGCCACGTAACGCACGGCACAGAGCAGCATGCCGGTCAGGAAGGTGAGCAGCATCGATTCCTGAATGAAAAAGCGGCTGTAGTAGGTCATCGCCGGCGACACGGCAGTGAGCAGCGCGGCGCTATAGAGTCCGGCCCGGTTGGCGAACAGGCCGTATCCGCTCGCATGCGAACCCAACCCCAGCATCAGCAGCAGCGTGAACAGACTGAACACCACCGGCACCAGGCGGTAGTTCCATTCGGTCGTCTCAGCGAACGAGTGCGCCGTCGCGCGGCAAAACGGCCAGGCCGCGAAATAGAGCGTCGGGCCGTGATGGTCGGCGGGATCATAGTGATAGAAGCCCTGGTCCAGCAGCAGCCCGGTGCGCACCGCCTGATTGGCCTCGTCGCCATGCATCGGCCGCCGGTCGAGGCGCGGCAGGCGCAGCGCCAAGGCGCCGGCGATGATCGCGGCGGCGGCCGCCCAACCTAACGCGCGTGCCAGAGCATTCGTCATCTCACTGCCCCCTCGGCCCCAGACCCGGCAGGCCAACCGGCCCCTGCTGCATCATCTGTTGCAAGACCGGCCCCGCCACCTGGCGCAGCACGCCGTTCTCCTGTATCCGCTGCAGCGCCTGGGACTTGCCCAGTTCCAGCGCCTTGCGCAACGCGTACTGCATCTGCTGTTGCTGCTGGCGCATCGCACTGAGCGTCGCCATGTCGAGCCATGCGTTCCAATCATTCGGACGGAGCTGCAGATAACGCGAAAGTGGCACGATCATCTTGTCCGGCTGGCCGGCCTCGCCGTACACCCGCACGATCTCCATGAGTTGCTCAGGCGGGACGTTGGCCGGCAGGCGTGCCATCACGCTGTCCATCACTTTTGCCGCATCAGCATGCTTCTTGAGGCTGCCCAACAGCGTGCCGATTTCGAAAAGCCGTTCCACCGACAGATTGGGCAACCCCGCCAGTTGGTTCAGGTAGGTGGCCGCCGATTCATTCTGCCCCAACTCGCGATAAGCCATGGCCAGTTCAAAGGCGTCGTCAGGCGCGAGCGTCTTGCTGGCCTGCGCTTTGGCGGTCAGCTCGCGCACCTTGGCCTCGGTCTCGCGGACACGGCGGATGAACGAGGCGAAGTCGAAGCCGCGCCCGTTGTTCGGATCGCGCTGATTGTATTCGTCGAGAATGTCGATCGCCTCGGCGTAGCGCGCCTGGCGCAGCAGCACCTCCTGAATCAGGCGGAAATTTGCCTCGGGGCTGACCGGATAAAGCGTCCGCGCCTCCTGGAACGCCCGCTCGCTTTCGCCCAGCATGCCGCGCGCCGCATAAAGGCCGGCGATCGCGCTGCGCAATTTGGAGAACGACTTCTGGGCCGGCAGGTCGCGCCGGAACATCGGCGCGCGCAGCAGGTGGCGCGTGTACCAATCCCAGAACATCATGTCGTCCTGCATGGTCGCGCGCTCGATGGGCGTCCGCTCGGCGTTGATCTTCATGATCAGTCCGTGCGGCGTGAGATACGGAAACATCCAGTTGATGACATAGCTCTCTTCAATGTAGAAAGCGTGTCGCGCCTTGTTCTTCTGAAAGATCATGTCGCACAGGATGCCGTTGATCTCCATCACGCCCAGCGCGCCGCTGACCTGCACGCGGCCGTTCTCAATCGTCAGATCGGCGTTCTTGGGGCGCTTGCCCGCCTGCACCTCGTCGACATAAATCTGGAAGGCGCGTGCGCTGTCGTCCGGCGTCGGAATCCAAATGGGATTGCCGTACAGGTCGCGCATGGTGTTCATGTAGGTATTGTCAGCCAGCGCATTCTGCGTGATCAGGAAGACATCGGGCCGCACGCGCGCGGAATAAATCATGTAGGTGGGCACAAAGCGACCAGGGTCAGTGCCGCCGAAAAAGATGGCGTTAGGCTCCATCGCGGGCGGAAAGAGCGGGTTAGGCAGCGGCTCCTCGTCAGCCTCCAGCTCCTCCGTGATCGCATCCGCGCCGCGCAACTGATAGTTGCCGAACTGCCAACCGAAATCGTGTCCATTCTGTTCCGCTCCGCTCATCGAGAAGACCAGATACTCGTTGGTATAGTTCTCGTAGACCGGAATGGCCGCGACCAGCAGCCCCGCGCACAGCATGCCTGCGCGCAGCGGCTTCAGCAGCGCCGCAGGCAGCGTGCCGCGCTTGACCAAGGCCTTCAGCAGGCGGTTGCCGACCGCCAGGCCGAAAACGAGGCCGTAGCCGATCCAGATCGCGAAGAGGCCATGCGAACTGATGAACTTCACCTTTTGAATGAACATGTCCTGCAGGTCGCCCTTGATGTTGGCGAGCACCACGAGCAGCACGCTCATGACCAGGAAGCCGGCCGTCGTGGAGATGAGCCACTGCTGCGTGACCATATCCATGTCCGAGCGAAAATCGACCTGCCGCTCAGCCCACCTGCGGAAAAAGAACCAGCCGGTGCCAACGGCCGCCAGAATAATCAACGCCAGCGCCAGAGCGCCGACCTTGGCGCCGGTGCCCGGCATAACGCCCGGCCCGGACATCATGCTGAGGATACCTTTGGCCACGAAAAGTCCGACGACCGCCGCCACGCCCGCCAGCGTGATGCCGGCCGTCAACCCCTCTGAAAGATTGTGCGCCCGCCAGGTGCGGCGCGCGAACTCTTCGATTTGACGGAACATGATCGTGGTCGCCCCGACCAGCAGCAGCAGCAGGATGCCCGCAATGAAGAGTTTGTCGAGCCGCAGCACCGGCTCACCGCCCATGACTTCGGAGAGCAAGACCACCACGCAGGTCAGCAGGTAGAAGGCGCTCGCCACATACAGCGCGCGGATGCGCCGTCCGCCGGCCTTAAAGCTCCAGAGCGTGAAGGGGATGAATCCCAGCGTGGCCGCGATCAGGGTGAACTGCACGCGCAGGTCGGTAAAGTACGTGCCGAGCTGGAAAAGGAACTTCTTGGTAAAGACATCGGAGGGTGCCAGCTTCTCATACTGGCCGCGCGTGATGGCGTGCTTGAAGCCTTCCCACGTGCGCGGGTAACCCCAGTTCATGGGCGGGTTGCGCAGATCCGAGACAATCGGCATGTAGATGTAGAACGACACGCCCAGCTCGGCGAAAAGCGTGGTGAGCGCCACGTTGCGGCCGTGCGGCAGGGTCAGCCACGCCAGTCCAATGATGACGAAATTCCAGAGCGCGCCCCACCAGAACCACCAAGATGTCGGATGCGTCAGCCCGTTCATGCCGCCCTTGCGCAGCAGCACAAACACAGAGAGCTGCACCGCCGCCACGGGAATCGCGTAAAAGAGGCCGCGCGGAACGGTCGCGCCCAGCAGGAAGAGCACCGCCAGCGCACCCATCAGCGCGACCGACGGCAGCGTCCAATCGAACGGCTGCCCCATATACCCCTGCGGCATCACGGCGCCTTTGATGGCGGAAAGCCTGAAAAAGAGGATCAGCAGCACCGCGCACGCCGGGATCAGCCAGGCCAGCACCGCCCTGTCGTTGAGCCGGTCGCGATACGCATACGCGCCGCCGATGCAGAGCGCAAGCACCAGCACGATTAACCCCGCCACGCTGGTGTAGACCGAGGACGCGAAAAGCGGCAGGTCGGTCGCCGACGCCACACCGGTCTTTGCCGCCCCCATGGAGAAGAGCACCAGCAACGCGCCGAAGGCAGTCAACCCTGCACCGATCACGCCGCCCTGCGGCGTCGCACGGCCGAGAAACGCGAAGCGTCCCGCCGCCCCGCCGTTCTCGCAGCCCTTCAGGATCAGAGCCGCAGCCAGCCCCAGAAACACGCACACCACGCCCGCCACCAGCAGCGACAGCGAGGGTACCGCCACCGCGCCCGCCGCACCGGCCGTCACCTTTGCGTAAGCGGGCCCCGCCATGCCGGGCTGGGCCGGCATCATCGCGCCGATCTGCAGCACGTGCGCCGACAGCAGGATCGGGATGCCGACCATAATGAAATCACGGAACAGGGCGATGTCGCGCAAGAAAATCATGACCACCAGCGGCAGCGCGGCCAGCAGCAGCACCTGATAGTTGGTGAGGCCGAGCCCGAAGACAAAGGCGGTCAGCCACAAGATCTTGTCCGAGGGGCGCCGCATCCAGCGGTAGGTCAGCAGGAAAATCCACATCAGGAAGAAGGCGTTCAGCGTGTAAACTTCAACAATTGTGGCCTGCGACCACATGACCGGGCTGAAGGCGAAGACCAGGCTGCCGCCGACGCCGCCGGTCCAGCACAGCACGTTGCTCTGCGCCAAGTCAAAATCCTCCTCGCCGTCATGCGCGTCGCGCAGCATGTCGGAGGCCGAGCGCGTGATCAACATCGCCGTGAAGCCGGCCGCCAGCGCGGCGAAGACCGCCGACATCAGCGAAATGCTCCACGCTGGGGTCGGCTGTCCCTGATAGGTCACCCAACTGAAGAGGCGCACAAACACGTACGCGCACATCGTCCAGATCGGATAGCCGGGCGGATGCGGCACGCCCAGATGGTCGCCCGCAACCGCCAACTCGCCGGAATCCTCCAAGGTCACCGACGGACCCAGCGTGATGAAATAGACCAAGAACGACACCAGCGTCGCAGTCCAGAAGGCCGTCCAGTCCACCCGACGGAAAAAAGCCCCCTCGCGGGAGTCACCCGAAAACAGCTTATTGATCATAAGGAGTCTTTCCAGAAATCATTAATTTGGTAAGAGATTAATTTACCTTTGTGCCGCCTCTGCGGCAAGGACAAGTTTGGTTTCGCTCCTTTTCATTTTCAAACTTCTGCTCGAAGACGTGGGCGAGGCCGAACAGGCTCCAGTACCGCTGGTCGATCTCCATGCAGCCGTAACGCTGCGCGTACTCGCCAAGCATGTCCCCGTGCGTCTCCGGGTAACGAAGAACACTATCGTTACGAATCCCCACAGCGCAACTCACTGCCTGTGTCACTAGACCGTGCGGTTGAGCGAGCCTTCACTTTATGTGAAATACCGCCGCGTTTCTTGTTCCCGCTTCAATTTCAAAAAATGAAAAAAGCCCAGTAAAACCGAGGTTTTCTGGGCTTTTAAGATGGTGGCGGGTGAGGGTCACGATCCCCCGACCTGCGGATTATGATTCCGACGGCAGGCCAATAAATACGGCCTTGCTATTGATGTATGGTTACTTCATGGTTATTTAACTTGCATCTGACGAATTCACGGTGCTACTCTGTGCCATCAAAGGTCATTCAGCGGAGGTACTTTGTCATGGCCAAAAAAGAGAGACGGCATAGCAAGGGCATGGGTTGTTTGGTCCTCAAGGGCAAGACCTGGTTTGCCCGCTGGGTAGTCGACGGCAAAGTATTCATCAAGACGACTGAAACCAGCAACAAACGTAAGGCCGAGGCTAAACTGAGAGAGCTGACGGCTCCGTTCAGGCTCGGGGACCAGTTAGAAACGCTGGAGGCGATGTCCACCAAAATCGGAGGCCGCAAGGCTGAAATCACGCGGATCGAAAACGAGAAACCGGCCCTCAAGATCAGTCAGGCATGGGATGCATTCTTAAAATCGCCAGAGCGTTCCGACGCCGGAGAACGCACACTGAAGGGCTATGCTTGCCAATGGAAGAGATTTGAGGAATGGATTGGACAACGCCACAAGGATGGCGAGCTCAGGGATATTACAGCGTCAGATGCGGCCGACTATGCCGCTGACCTTACGTCTGACCAAGTAACGCCCAACACCTTCAACAAACACATCGTTCTTCTCGAAATGATCTTCCGCGTTCTGACCGATACAGCAAAGTTGGTCGCTAACCCCTGGATAAAGATCAAGCGTAAGCGGCTAAGCACCCAGGGGCGTCGTGCGTTCACAGCACAGGAGCTCAAGACTATCCTTGAGTCAGCAACGGGGGAGCTCCAGACCCTTCTGATCATCGGCGCGTATTCAGGCTTAAGGCTGGGAGACGCGGTGACGCTGGACTGGAAGTCCGTTGACCTGGATAACAACATCATTACACTGAAGCCAAAGAAGACAGCTTCGCGAACGGGCAAGTTAGTCGCCATACCTATACACCCTACCCTTCATCTCGCATTGGCGCAGACCCCCACAGAAGATCGTGAAGGTGCCGTACTGCCTGAACTTGCCAAAATGCGAGAAGAGAACCCCGACGGCATTAACTACAGACTGAAACAACACTTCAAAGCGTGCCACATAGCGACCACGGTCAAAAGAGACGGTGTCGGGCGTCAAGTGGCTGAAGCGGGGTTCCATGCTCTGCGTCACACTATCGTCTCCCAACTTGCCAGCCGGGGCGTTCCCTTGGAAACCGTTCGCGGCCTTGTCGGTCACGGCGGGGAAACAATGACACGCGCCTATGTGCACCAGAATGCAGAGGCGGTGCGCGCAGCGGTTGAGGCTCTCCCGGCCTTAGCCCCGGCACTGGCCTTACATGAGAGACCAGAAGCGCCTAGCGCCAAGCTCAAAGCCGTCCTGGACCAGCTAGCCGATCTATCCGACATCGAGCTTGAACAGTTGTCAAAGAAGGTCATCGAGCTCATCGGGATTCATCGAGACAAACCCAAGCCCGCGCCGCAGAGTACTAATAAGGCGGACGGGGACTTGTCCCCGCCCGCCCCACCGGCCTCGGCCAGTCTGCCGCAAACGCCTATGCCTTGACCCCGCCGCCTTCGCCGGCGATCAGGGCTTCGACGTCGGACTCCCGGAACCCGAGAGCGCGTGAGCTGCCGGGTATCGTCACCGGCACCAGCACGCCCCTGCGTTTCCACAGGTCCAGCGCCTTCACGCCGACCCCGAGCCTGCTTGCCGCCTCGGGCCTCCTA
>ERZ795056.1862-NODE-1862-length-24174-cov-7.551515_pt1 | contig 24174 bp, 27 predicted proteins | sample MGYA00375140_ERZ795056 | MGnify/ENA primary metagenome ERZ795056 (study PRJEB30185, sample SAMN05720227) | activated sludge metagenome | isolation source: Anaerobic digester | place: USA | collected 2015-03-09 ... | reverse complement strand
GCATTCTGTTCCTGGTTATTGCTCACACTTTTATAACCACTGTTCACATCTATCACGTGTAACGCTTCGGTGTGTTCAACGATCAGGTATGCGCCGCTTGGCAGGTTTACCGTTTTACCAAACGCAGCTTTCACCTGTTTGGTTATGCCAAAGTTGTCGAAAATGGGTAAGCCGTTGTTATAATAAGAAACGATGTCGGCTTTATCGGGCGCAATGCGCTGAATATAATTTTTAGTATCGGCGTAGATGGTCTTGTCATTTACCACGATGCGGTTAAAATCTTCGCTCAACAGGTCACGTAACATGCTGTTCGTTTTACCTTGTTCGCTCAGGATCTTGGCTGGGGGCACCGCACCACGCAGGTTTGCCTGTATGGTCTTCCAGGTATTTTCCAGGCTGATGAGATCTTCATGTAATTCGGCAGTATGTTTTCCTTCAGCTGCAGTACGCACGATCACGCCCAGGTTCTTAGGCTTCACTGCTTCTACAATTTTATGAAGTCTTTTTCTTTCTTCGGCTGAATGTATCTTACGGGAAACGGCAACAATGTCGTTGAATGGAGTCACTACTACAAAGCGACCTGGTAAAGAAAGTTCACAACTTAAGCGTGGGCCTTTGGCAGCAATGGGTTCTTTCAGGATCTGAACGAGCACATTCGGACGGCCACTAAGCACTTCCGTTATCTTGCCTGTTTTTATAATTTCGGGCTCTACCTTGAATTTGGCGAACTCGAATTTGTCTTCAGGTTTTTCGTTGATAGACTGGTTGGTAAATTTGAGGATCGACCTTACGTAGGGGCTCAGGTCGGTATAATGAAGAAAAGCGTCTTTTTCAAAACCCACTTCCACAAAAGCTGCATTGAGTCCGGGTATCAGTTTCTTAACTTTTCCCAGGTACAGATCGCCCACAGCAAAGCTGGCATCAGCTTTTTCGCTGTGCAGCTCCACCAATTTCTTATCTTCCAGCAAGGCAATTTCTACGCCCTGCGGTATCGCATTTATAATTAACTCCTTGGTCAAGCGAAATGTTTTTGGTCAGACCATTAATGCATTACGGAAGGAAAACATAAATGGCATGAATAACCATGACGATACGCCATTATTATTCATGCATATAGATGAGTGCCGGACATGAGGATAGCCGGCACCGGTAAAGAAAAAATAAATTACTTCTTCTTATGACGGTTCTTTCTTAAACGTTTTTTACGCTTATGTGTAGCGATTTTATGACGTTTTCTCTTTTTACCACAAGGCATAACCTAGTCTTTTTTTGTTAAATAAATAATGTTAAATATGTTCTCTGTATGCTTTATACAATTTATTTCAACTGGTTGATCCTTCTATCCACTTCTTCGGTATAGTGTGGATTGTTGGCCAGTTTCTTACTGATCGTGTACCATTTAATGGCTTCTGTTTTATTTCCTTTCGCCGCATAGGTATCAGCCAAAAATGCGATGGCTTCCATGTTGGTTGGTTGATTGCTGATCACCTTTGTTAACCGGTCGATCGCTTTATCATATTGGCCAGAAACGTAACCACCAATACCCAACACCATTTGTGCCTTCATGTTGGTGGAATCTTTTCTTACTACCGACAACAATTCCTGGATGCCTTTCATCGTAGCCTGCGGATCTCCGCTACGGCCTTTTCCAAACACATAACAACTTCCCAACCCGATCCGGAGATCATCATTCGTTGGATTTAGTTGAATAGCTTTTTCAAATAGCCCTATGGCTTCTGTTGTTTCCCAGTTTAATTTAGCCTCATCAGATTCTCCGCGGAGGTTCTCTAAAAATAATTGGGCTGCGAAGGTGAGGTTTTTTTCTGAATTATCCAACTTAGCTGCTTCACTAATATAAAATGCATACGGTTCAAACATCCGCATGCTGTCTTTCCAGAAGGCAGCGAGGCCCTGGAATGCAACAACCTGCTGTGCAGGCACGTCGCCCCTGGAGATCCCATTCTCCAATTTTGAAAGGTAAATAGATTGTGTGGGGGTTAAAGAAGCTTTTGCTTTTGATATAAACTGCTGTACATCAAACGTTTTGGCAGCTTGTGCAGGCATGCCGGCCTCCATTGGTTTTTTTGGCTCAGTTGTGCGGCCAAATAAAAACAGCAGGGCTACGACTAACAGCCCGGTTCCAGCAAGTATGAATTGTTTTTTCACGGAAACTCGTTATCTTTTTACCTGCCTTTTTGGGCAGGCTGCAAAGGTACGTTAGTCTTCGGGTTCTTCCTTCACTTCTGGTGCTTCTTTTATGTTGGGAGAAGATTTAATTTCCTGCACGAATTCTTTGGCCGGTTTAAATGCCGGTATAAAATGTTCGGGAATAGCTACGGCAACATTTTTTTTGATGTTACGCCCGATCTTGGCGGCCCTCTTTTTGATGATAAAGCTACCAAATCCCCTGATATACAGGTTTTCACCGCTTGCAAGGGAAGCTTTTATTTCTCTAAACATAGTTTCAAGGGTCACCAGTACATCCACTTTGGGTATGCCGGTTTTATCAGAAATCTTATTGATGAGGTCTGCCTTTCTCATGTTATGAAATTTTAAACAGTAAGTTAGAAAAAAATGTTGAAAAAACAAAAATAAAAGGGTGATTATCAATAGGTTTGCAGATAATTATTTTATGAGCGGTATAAAGGATCGAAAAAGGCAGTTGTTTTTTACTACAAATCTGCTTTCCTGGAATGCATTGGAAAACAGGAGAGTCATGCCATGGAAGGGAGAGAAAGATCCTTATAAGATCTGGCTGAGTGAGATCATTTTACAGCAAACCCGCGTGGAGCAAGGATTAGCGTATTACAATAATTTTATAAAAACCTACCCGACGGTTAAGAAACTAGCCGCTGCACCAGAGAAAGATGTATTTAAATTATGGGAAGGCCTGGGATATTATAGCCGGTGTAAGAACCTGTTGGCCACCGCAGCATATATAGCCAATGATTGTAATGGAAAATTTCCTTCCGAATATGAATTAATCCTGGATCTGAAGGGCATTGGTCCATACACCGCCGCCGCCATCGGTTCTTTTGCATTCAATCTTCCTTATGCCGTTGTGGATGGAAATGTCATCCGGGTATTGGCCCGATTTTTTGGAATCAGTCTTTCGTCATTGAGCCCGGAAGGAAAAAAAACATTTGCTAACCTGGCCCAAACACTGCTTGATAAAGACCAGCCCGGCAAGTATAACCAGGCCATCATGGATTTTGGTGCTACAATCTGCAAGCCCATGTTGCCCTTGTGTTCACAATGTGTAATGCGTTCGCAATGTGTTGCATTTAAACAAGATGCCATACAGGAATATCCGCTAAAAATTAAAAAGGCTGCAAAGAAACAACGCTGGTTTTACTATGTGCTGGCAGAATACAATGGCTCATTCCTGGTGCGAAAGCGCAGTGGCAAAGACATCTGGCAAAATCTGCATGAGTTCATTCTAACAGAATCTACAGCTGATGCCAGTGCCGAAGAACTACTGGCTGCATTATTCGGGCAACATTTTCCCATGCAGCAATACCAGGTCAGGGATATATCTAAAGGATACCGGCAGGAACTCACCCATCAAACGATCAGGGGATGTTTTATACATATCGTTAGTACAAAACAACTTAAGTTGGATGGCTATTATCCCGAAAAAAAATCGACGTTAAAAAAGCTGGCTTTTCCGAAATTTATCACGCAATATTTTGTTGAAAAAAACCTTGACTTTGTTACAAATTGAACCTTTGAATACCCCATGATGAATGGATAATAATTGTACCTTTAAATTGTAGGGTTTTTCTGATAGGATCATCAATCAATCAAAAGCACAAAGAAATTATGAGAGGTGTAAACAGGGTAATGCTCATTGGTAACCTGGGAAAAGATCCGGATATGCAATTCCTGGAAGGCAATATTGCAGTTGCCAAATTTTCATTGGCCACCACGGAAACATACAAAGACCGCAGCGGCAAACTTATTTCTCAAACAGAATGGCACACGGTAGTATTGTGGCGTGGGCTGGCAGAACTGGCCCAGAAATATCTTCACCGGGGAAGTCTTGTTTATATTGAAGGCCGTTTAAAAACTCGTAGTTGGGAAGATAAAGACGGCAATAAAAAATTTGCAACAGAAATCGTAGGAGACAACCTGATCATGCTTGACAAAAGAAATGATGGTACTCAAGGGATGCCGGGTTTTGAAGGAAATGAAAACCAGGGGCCAGCAGATGAACCACCAACCAATGAACATGGTGATGAAAGATTGCCCTTTTAAAATAAATTTACAGGATGCTATTCACTGTAAGTGATTGTTTACATAAATTTTTTGTTTTGGACTATCATTCGGTTTTTGGACCAGTACATTCCTTGCTCACCTTAATGGCTATTACGCCCGCAGCAACGACTATATTGATCCTGGTCATTTTTGTTCTCCTGGTACTATCTTTTTTTGTGGCCGGAAGTGAAGTGGCTTTTTTTTCACTTACCGCCAAAGACATCAATATCTTAAAAACAAGGCGGCAGCCTTCTTTCAGGCGCATTGTAAACCTGCTCGAGCAGCCCAAGATACTGCTGGCTTCCATGCTCATTGCCAACAGTTTTGTGAACATAGGCATCATCCTTATTTCTAACCTGCTCATCAATGACTGGCTGACCCATTATGATTTTACTTTCTGGGTCGATTTTCTGATAAAAGTTCTTTCGGTCACTTTCATACTTGTGTTGTTTGCAGAAGTGCTGCCTAAAGTATGGGCAACACACCACAAGGTTTGGTTTGCTGCAACCGCATCATTGATCATAGAAATATTCAACAGTATTTTTTATAGGCTCAGTAAAAGGCTGGTGAGGTTCAGCGACAACATCGAAAGAAAAGTTTCTGCAGAAAAATCATCTTCCATGGACAACAGCAATCTCGACTATGCGATCGACCTGTTACCCGAACATGAAGCAACCATTGAAGAAAAGCAGATATTGAAAGGCATCCGCAAATTCGGAGGAACTACCGTTAAACAGATCATGCGTACAAGGCTCGACGTTAGTGGCATTGAAACAGGCAGTCGTTATTTTGAAGTGTTGAAACTCGTGGAAGATCTGCATTATTCCAGGCTTCCTGTGTATAAAAACAACCTGGATGAGATCGTGGGCATGTTGCATACAAAAGACCTGTTGCCGTACCTGCACGAAAGCGAAGATTATGAATGGCATGCATTGATGCGTACACCTTATTTTGTGCATGAACAGAAACTGATCGAAGACCTTTTACAGGAATTCAGAACGAAAAGGATTCATTTTGCCATTGTAGTAGATGAATTCGGTGGCACCTCGGGCATTGTAACACTCGAGGATATCATGGAGGAGATCATCGGGGATATTAAAGATGAATTTGATGATGAGGAAAGCAATAACCGTAAGATCGATGACTTCAATTATATCTTCGAAGGAAAAACAATGATCAACGACGTTTGCAAAGCCATGAACATCCCTGGAGATACTTTTGAATCGATACGCGGGGAAAGTGATTCATTGGCAGGGTTGGTGCTTGAAATTGCCGGCGAATTTCCGCAAGTAAATGAAACGCTGGTAAGCGGGGACTTTACTTTTATACCACTCGAGATCAATAAGAACAGGATCGATAAAGTTAAAGTCATCATACAACAATCTGAAACAGGGAATGCATAAAAAAAATATTTCAATAACACTTTTTATTATCGGGGTAACCTGCTTGTTTGGCAGCTTGTTGTTTTTCATTTCCTGCAACAATACCTATACATCCAAGAAAACCGGCTACTTTCACATCAGCCTGCCCGAGCACAAATATGTTGCTTTTGACAAGCCCGAGTTCCCTTATCAATTCGAATACCCGGCGTATGCAAACATCATTAAAGACAGCACTTATTTCGATAGCAGCCCGGAAAATCCTTATTGGGTAAACATAGATTTTCCAACCTTCAATGCCCGCATTTTTTTAAGTTATAAGATCATTGGCGGACAAGCCATGTATAAGATCAAACAGGCAGATGGAACTTATAAAGATTCCACCGGAACCAATCGTTTCGACAGGATGGTGAACGATGCATTCAACCTCACCAATAAGAATGAGGCAGTAGCAACATCGATCAAAGACAGTTTATTTACAACGACAAACGGTATCACCGGCGTATTTTTTCGCGTGGGTGGAAATGCCGCCACAGCTAAACAGTTTTTTTTAAGCGACACCACCAAAAATTTCCTACGGGGCGCTTTGTATTTTGATGCAACTCCCAATGCTGATTCTTTAAAACCGGTGCAGGATTTTCTGCAGGTAGATATGGATCACCTGATCCGTAGTTTTAAATGGAAGGGTCAACAGCAATGAGTTCACTACCAACAATCTTATTTGAGTATTGATTTTGAACAACTGCAAAAAGGCTTCGGTCGGCAGTAATACGTGCATTGAGCCGATTACATAAGCGGTTGTAAAGGCATCATAATTCACAACAGCCTCTCAACATTTACCCGTATTTTTGCAGCCATGATAGCAATCGATAATGTATTGGTAAGCGATGAGATCGTGCAGAAAGCTTTTGTATGCGACCTCAATGCCTGCAAGGGTGCCTGTTGTGTAGATGGAGATGCGGGTGCGCCGCTGGAGAAGAAGGAACTGGCCAAGATCGACGAGGTGTTTGATATGGTATTGCCATACCTGAATGAAGTGAGCAAAGCCAATATCAAATCGCAGGGTCGTTATGTTTACGACCGTGAATTTGGTTGGGTAACGCCAACGATTAACAGCCAGGTTTGTGTGTATGGAATTGTAGACAAAAAAGGAATTGTAAAATGTGGTATTGAACAGGCTTACCTCGATGGAAAAATTAAATGGAAAAAGCCTATTAGTTGTCACTTGTTTCCTGTCACTACGAAAAAGAGCGCAGACGGAGTAACCGAGTATGCCAATTATGAACCCAGGGAAGATCATTGTAAGGCCGCCTGCGCATTGGGCACAAAACTGAAAGTGCCTGTGTATGAATTCTTAAAAGAACCCCTGATCCGGAAATTTGGCGAGTCTTTTTATGAAGCACTGGATGCAACCGCCAAACACCTTGAAAAATAGCACCAATCCTGCATTCAATCAATCCAAAAAATGCAATCAATGAAAAATACCAAATCTCTTTTCGTTCAATGCTCCACAATCTGCTTATTGATCATTTTCCTGGCTTCCTGTTCGGTAAACAAAGCAAAGATCGATAACAGTTTAAAAAAATATTTCGATGCCAAGAATGTAGACGGGTGTTTTACCATGCTCAACAATGCTGATGGCGAGATCACGGTTTATAACATGGCGCTAGATACCATGCGTTTGACACCGGCTTCTACTTTTAAGATCGTCAATTCCCTAATTGGTTTGCAAACCGGTGCCGTAACAAACGAAAAAATGATCATTCCCTGGGATGGCATCAAGCGCCCCAATAACGACTGGAACAAAAACATGGATATCCGCGAAGCTTTCAAAGTAAGCTGTGTACCTTTTTACCAGGAAGTGGCCCGTCGCATCGGGAAAGATACCATGCAGCAATGGATCGATAGTTTATCTTACGGAAATAGAAATATTTCGGGCCCCATTGATTCTTTCTGGCTTAATAACAATCTTAAAATTTCTCCTGACGAACAATTAGGGCTTTTAAAAATGCTGTATTTTGATCAATTGCCTTTCCGCAAATCGGTGCAGCAAACGGTGAGGGATATGATGTTGCAGGAAGATAATACTGCCTATAAACTAAGTTACAAAACCGGGTGGGGATTTGATGAAGCCAATAATTCAATCGGCTGGATCGCTGGCTGGATCGAAGAAAACCGCCACGTATACTTTTTTGTAACCCTGGTAAAAACCCCGGACCAGGCTGTAGACATGCGGAAAGTGCGACTCGATATAACCAAGGACGTTTTAAAAGAACTTGGTTTCTTTGAAGGAAAGAAATGATATTCTTATTGTTTCTTTAACAAAGCCCTGCCCGATATTGTTTAATTTCACCCTGCATGCCTCATTTTCAGTACATAGAATTATTGCTATTGTTGCTGCTGGCACCAATTTTGGTGGGCCTGTATATCTATGCATTATCCAGGAAAAAGGCCATCGTTAAAAAGATCGGCGATCCAGAACTGGTAAGCAGATTAACGGCTGGTTACAATCCTGCTGCCTATCTCCGTAAATTTTTGTTGGTACTGTTTGCCTGTATTTTGTTGATCCTAACGTTGGCGAATCCACGCAGTGCTGCCGGTGTTGAGCAGGTGAGTCGTAATGGGATCGACCTGATGATCGCGATCGACGTAAGTAAAAGTATGCTGGCCCAGGATATTAAACCCAACAGGCTCGAAAGAGCCAAGCAGGTGCTGAACAGGTTGATAGATAAGCTTGGCAACAACCGCATCGGCATTGTAGTTTTTGCCGGTAAGGCATACCTGCAGATGCCACTCACAGGTGATCTTTCAGCCGCCAAGATGTACATATCAGCAGCTTCAACTGAAACCGTGCCCACACAGGGAACAGTGATCGGCGATGCATTGAAAATGTGTTTCGCATCTTTTAATGAAAAGGAAAAGAAATACAAAGCTGTGGTTTTGATCAGTGATGGAGAAGACCATGATGAAACGGCTATTAAAACAGCGGCGCAAATGGCTGCGTCTGGTGTAATCATTCATACCGTTGGCATAGGATCGCCGGAAGGAGCGCCTTTGATGGACGAAACCACCCGTGAATTGAAAAAAGACAATGAAGGCAATACGGTGATCTCCCGGTTAAACGAAGAGGAGCTAAAGCAGGTTTCTGCAGCATCAGGCGGGCAATACATCCTATTCGACAATACCGATGCTGTGGTTTCTAAAATTACAGGCGAATTGAACGCCATGGATCAACGAACCGTAACCGATGAATCATTGGTAAATTATAAAAGTTATTATATGTACCTGCTCGCCCTGGCGTTCTTGTTTTTACTGATCGAGTTATTTATTTCAGAGAGAAGATCCATCACCATGAACAAAAGCAAACTTAAAGTGGCTGCCATCATTATCTTTTTACTGGCCAGTTTGCCTGGCTCGGCGCAAAAAGAAAATGAGCTCATCAAACAAGGCAATGAAGCGTACAAGAAAAGCGATTACAATAAAGCCGCTACCGATTATTCTGCCGCTGCTGGCCAAAATGCCAATAACCCGATAGCACAGTATAACCTGGGCAATGCATTGTATAAATCGGATAAGAAGGAAGATGCCATCAAAGCATACGACCAGGCCTCATCACAATTGAATAATGCATCAGAGAAAAGTAATGCTCTTTATAATAAAGGGGTCGTATATCAAAACGATAAAAAATTGCCTGAATGCATAGAAGCCTATAAAGAAGCCCTCAAGCTGGCACCCGATAATGAAGATGCCCGGCAAAACCTGCAGAAAGCATTGCAACAGCAACAGCAGCAGCAACAAAAGAATAACCAGGATAAAAAGAAACAGGACAATAACCAGCAAAAAAAAGAAAAGAAGGAAGAAGAACCTAAGCCACAGCCATCCAAGCTTACCAAACAGGATGCCGACAATAAGCTAAAAGCCCTCATGCAGCAGGAAAAAAACCTGCAGGATAAACTACATAAAGTAAATGCCGCTGCTGTCAACAAGCCGGAAAAAGACTGGTAATACAGCTTTTCATTTTATTTATATTTTTTGCCAGCTTGAAAAGCGACAGAAATATCAATGCTTTTCAAACAAATTCTTTTGTAAGCTGTTCGTTAACTTTGCACAGTCATTAACCTCATCATTTTTCCATTATGCAGTTATACTGTAAATCTTTAACGCAATACAAACGTCTGCCTACACGCGAAGTAAAAGTTGGCAGCCTGTTATTGGGTGCCCATCACCCGATCAGGGTGCAAACCATGACCACAACCGATACCATGGATACGATGGCTACGGTTGAGCAAAGCATACGCTGCATTGAAGCAGGGGCAGAACTGGTGCGTATAACGGCGCCCTCGAAGAACGAAGCAGAGAATTTAAGGAATATAAAAGATGAATTACATCGAAGAGGTTACTTCACGCCATTGGTAGCAGATATTCATTTCACTCCCAATGCTGCTGAGATAGCTGCTGGTATTGTTGAAAAAGTGCGCATCAATCCAGGGAACTATGTAGATAAAAAGAAATTTGAACAACTTGAATACACCGATGAAGAATATGCAGAAGAAATAGAAAGGATCCGGGAACGTTTTACTCCACTCGTTAACATCTGCAAAGAACACGGTACTGCCATGCGCATCGGCACCAATCATGGAAGCCTGAGCGATCGCATCATGAGCCGTTATGGCGATACAGCCAATGGCATGGTTGAAAGTGCCATGGAATTCCTGCGCATTGCCCGCAGCGAGGATTATCACAACATCGTGCTGAGCATGAAGAGCAGTAACCCACAAGTGATGGTGCAGGCATACCGGTCACTCATTCACCACATGATGCAGGAATTTGGCGAATGCTACCCGTTACACCTTGGCGTAACCGAAGCCGGTGACGGGGAAGATGGCAGGATCAAATCGGCAATCGGTATCGGCACTTTATTGGAAGATGGCATTGGTGATACAATTCGGGTATCCCTTACCGAAGACCCGGAATTGGAAATACCTGTATGCAGGGACCTGGTAAAACGTTACACCGGCGATGAAAGAACTAAAGAAAATGTTGTTCCTGGTATTGACAAATTAACCTATTCTCCATTTGAATATAAAAGAAGACAAAGTTTTGAAGTAAAGAATATAGGCGGGAAGCATGTACCGGTGGTGGTGGCCGATTATTCAAAATTGAAAGAGATCGTTCCTGCTGACCTGAAACATATTGGTTATAGCTATGATGAGGCAACAGATAAGTGGCATATCGGCGATGCAGCTGCAGACTACATATTTTGTAATCAGCCGCTCAGCTTTGATCTTCCGGGAACGTTGGGTGTATTGGTTTATTATCGTCAATGGATAGATGCTAATAATCCTGAAAAATATTTCCCCCTGCTGGAAGCGAATCAATACCTTGTTGATAACATTGCAAAATCTGCAACATTGAACTTCGTCATGATCGATTGTTATTCGGAAGGATACCCCGATCAGCAAATCTCAACTGTCTTTCAAAAACTCAGGAATGATCAAACGGCTGTTATATGCCTGAGTTCTACCAATACAAACAGTGTGCAGTCTGTTCGAAGAATGTTTATCGAACTCATGCAACAGGATATAAAGAACCCGGTGATCATGATCTGCGATAGCGCTCATGCCACCCAGGATGAAAGCCTGATCCACTTTGCAGTTGAAACCGGCGCCCTGCTCATTGATGGGCTCGGCGATGGTATTTGCCTGGGTCATCATTTTGGCAACACTGCCGTAGCGCCCCAACCTGCATTGTTAAACAGCATTGCTTTTGGTATACTACAGGCAACGCGTACCCGCATTTCAAAAACAGAATATATCAGTTGTCCGAGTTGCGGCCGCACCCTTTTTGATCTGCAGGAAACCACGGCCAGGATCAGGGCGGTGACCAACCACCTTAAAGGCGTGAAGATCGCCATCATGGGATGCATAGTGAATGGCCCGGGTGAAATGGCCGATGCCGATTTTGGATATGTGGGCAGTGGCGTAGGTAAGATCACTTTGTATAGAGGTAAAGAAGTTGTGAAGCGGAATGTGAACAGCGAGGTTGCCGTGAATGAACTGATCAACCTGCTTAAAGAAAGCGATGCATGGATTGAAGCGCCGGTAATGCAATAAAGAAATATAAATCGATCATCAACCTTAGTAATATGCAAACAGATTTTTTAGTGATTGGTTCAGGGATTGCCGGGCTTACTTATGCATTGAAGGTAGCTGAACAATGCCCGGGTAAGACCATTACCATTCTTACAAAGGCACGGAGTGATGAAACCAATACCAAATATGCGCAGGGAGGTATTGCAGGTGTGATGGATTTTAACCAGGATAGTTTTACCAAACACATAGAAGATACGTTGATCGCCGGTGATGGACTTTGTAATCCCCATATCGTGGAGGTTGTGGTGAAAGAAGGTGTTGAGCGAATTGATGAGATCATACGTTGGGGAGCCCGCTTCGACAAAGAACCTGATGGCGATTTTAAACTGGGCAAGGAAGGCGGGCATAGTGAAAGCCGCATCTTGCATCACAAAGATGTTACCGGCGAAGAAATGGAGAGAACCCTCCTGGAAGCCATTAAGAAGTGCAACAACATTCACCTGATCAGCCATTGTTTTGTGTTGGATATCATTACTCAACATCACCTGGGTTACCTGGTTACCAAATCTACTCCCGACATAGAATGTTATGGTGTATATGTGCTGAACCTTAGTACTAAAAAAATTGAAAAGATCGTTGCCCGTATCACATTGTTGGCAGCCGGAGGCAACGGTCAGGTATACCGGAGTACCACCAATCCAGCCATTGCAACAGGCGATGGGGTTGCCATGGTATATCGTGCAAAAGGACGCATTGAGAATATGGAATTCATCCAGTTTCATCCAACGGCATTGTACGAACCAGGTGTACGTGGACAATCTTTCTTAATAACGGAAGCGGTTAGGGGCGATGGAGGTATCCTGCGAAACCAGGCAGGAGAGGCATTCATGGAACGATACGATGCCAGGAAAGACCTGGCGCCCAGGGATATTGTTGCGAGAGCCATCGATAGTGAAATGAAGATCAATGGTACCGAGTTTGTGTACCTGGATTGCCGTCATATGGACCAGGATAATTTCAGGGAACATTTCCCCAATATATATGCAAAGTGTCTTAGTATAGGCGTTGACGTTGCCAAGGACATGATACCCGTGTCACCTGCGGCCCATTACAGTTGCGGCGGTGTAAAAACAGATGAGTGGGGCCACACTTCCATAAAAAATCTGTTCGCTTCGGGTGAATGCGCCAGCACCGGCCTGCATGGAGCCAACCGGCTGGCCAGTAATTCGTTGCTGGAAGCCATGGTGTTTTCTCACCGGAGTTACCTGAAAGCTGTTGATCAGATCAATGACACTCATTTCAATACTTTTATTCCCGATTGGAATGCAGCCGGAACCACGGCGCCAGGAGAAATGATCCTGATCACACAAAGTTTAAAGGAATTAAAACTCCTGATGAGCGATTACGTTGGTATTGTGCGCAACAATGAACGTTTACGGCGTGCCAACAGGCGGCTCGACCTGTTGCATGAGGAAACAGAAGCCCTTTACCAACGTACCGAAGTATCGCCCCAGTTGTGCGAACTCCGCAACATGATCACAGTGGCGTACCTCATCGTTAAAAGTGCTGAACTCCGCAAGGAAAGCAGGGGACTTCATTTCAATACCGATTATGCACATCGGGGACAGATTCTTCAGAATACGATATTGTAATACGGCTATTGGTTACCGATGGCAGCTCTTGCAAGGTTCCGCACAAGGTCATACCTTTGCGCATTAATTTTATTCATGTATTATATCATTTACGGCGCTCTTTACCTTATTTCACTATTACCTTTCTTCATATTGTACGGTATCAGTGATTTTGCCGCATTTATCATGTACCATGTTGCCCGTTACCGAAAGGATGTGGTGATGAACAATCTTAATATCGCTTTTCCCGAAAAAACAACAGCAGAAAAGATCCGCATTGCCAAAAGGTTTTACCGGAATCTCACCGATACTTTTATTGAAACGATCAAACTACTAAGCATTTCTGAAAAAGCATTTTTTAAAAGGGCCGAAATGGACCTCGATGCATGCAACGCATTGGCCGCAAAAGGCAAGAATATCCAGTTTCACAGCGGCCACCAGTTTAGCTGGGAATATGGCAACTGGATCATTGCCAAAAAGCTACACATTCCCTGGGTAGGTGTTTACATGAAAATCAATAACCAGGCACTGGATAAACTTTTTTATGACCTTCGTTCCAAGAAGGGTACCATTTTGATAGCGGCACAGGAATTCAAGACCCGTATGCACAAAGTATTCAGCATGCAGTATTCATTAGGGCTTGCTGCTGATCAAAACCCGGGCGTACCGCAGAATTCATTCTGGCTGAATTTTTTCAGTAAGGCGGCGCCGTTTGTAACGGGACCGGATAAAGGCGCAATCAAGAATGATACTGCTGTGGTTTTTGTAAAATTTGTGAAAGTAAAAAGAGGGCACTATCGTTTTATACCAACGATCATTACAGAACATGGTTCATCTTTGAAGGAAGGTGAACTTACGTTAATGTATAGAGATTTCCTGGAAGAAACCATCAGGGAACATCCCGATAATTATTTATGGAGTCACCGCCGGTGGAAATGGGATTATCAGCCAGATTATGAAAGCAAATGGATTGATAAAACGCCTCCATTGAGCCAACGTTAACGGGTAGGTGCTTTTAGTTTAATACACTGGCTTCTTTTACAACCTTTGCTTTTTCCTGCTCTTTGATCTTAGCCCATCCACCCAACACATTCCTGAGGTTATGGTAGCCATGCTTCTTAAATAATGAAGCTGCGATCACACTGCGGTACCCGCCCGCACAATGAACATAGAGGTTTTGATTTTCTTCAAATTGTGCAAGCTGCACCAGGTCGGTCATTTCATCCAGGGGAAGATTAACGGCATCCGCCAGGTGCCCGTCGGCAAATTCTGTTTCCCTTCGTACATCCACCACCAGTAAATTCGGATCATGTGGAATATCCATCATTAATTCATCGGCTTCAATGTCAATGATCAGGTCGGTTTTTTCACCGGCATTTTTCCAGGCTTCAAATCCACCAGCCAGAAATCCTTCCATCTTATCAAACCCTACCCTGGAAAGACGGATCACCGTTTCTTCTTCTTTGCCCGGTTCGGTAACGAGTATGAAGGGTTTGTCAAATGGCAATATGCTCCCGGCCCATTCTGCAAAACGGCCTTCGAGGCCTATGAAGATAGATCCTGGAATGAAACCTTCAGTAAATTGGCTCGCATGTCGTGTATCGAGGATGATGCAATCCTGTTGCATGGCTTTTTTAAATTCATCAATAGATAAAGCCTTCATTCCTTTTTCTTTCACAAGGCTCAATTCATCATAGCCATCCTGGTTGATCTTTGCATTGATAGCAAAATATCTCGGGGCTTCATGAAGTCCATTCGTAACTGCTTTAATAAATTCCTCCCGGCTTTGAGGCTGAAGGGCATAATTGTTTTTCTTTTCTTCTCCAATACTGCTGTAAGTATTGGGTCCGAGATTTTTACCACAACTGCTGCCGGGTCCATGGGCCGGATATACTATGATTTGATCTTCGAGCGGTAATATTTTTGTAACGATGGTATCATACATAATGCTGGCCAGGTCTTCACTGCTCATATCACCACTGCTAAGATCGGGCCTGCCAACATCTCCTACAAACAGGGTATCGCCCGAAAACAAAGCGTGGGGTTTGCCTGAAGGATCTTTTAACAGGTAACAGGTGCTTTCCAGGGTATGACCCGGCGTATGCAATACTTCCAGTTTAAGTTCGCCGATCGAAAATATTTCTCCGTCTTTGGCAGAATGTATATTGAAATTGGTTTGTGCCCCGGGGCCAAAAACGATTGGTGCGCCGGTTTGTTTGGATAGGTCGAGATGACCACTGACAAAATCGGCATGAAAATGTGTTTCAAAAATATATTTGATAACGGCATTTCTTTCTTTAGCAAGTTCCAGGTATGCAGCGGTATCCCTCAGGGGATCGATGATGGCTGCTTCTCCTTTACTTTCAATATAATAGGCAGCTTCGCTGAGGCAATTTGTATAAAGCTGTTTGATAAACATGGCGATGATTTTTGTATTAAAACACAAATATAAAAATAAAAAAGCGGATGCTTTTCGCAACCGCTTTGAATTTTGTTCTCCTTTAACGCTTAACCCACCAGTTCCTGTACAAATTGATTTATTTCATCAATTCTTTTGTAATTCACTGTGTAGTAAATGAATTTTCCATCTCGCTGAGTGGTAACAATACCTGCACGTCGTAAGATGGCAAGGTGTTGTGAAGCAACCGATTGTTCGAGGCGCATACGCACATAGATTTCAGTTACCGTAATCTTTTTCTCAGTTTCAATCAACGCTAAAATCTGCTGACGTAATTTATGATTCAATGATCTTAAAACCAGGGCAGCTTTTTTCAGATTGTGAAAATTGATTTTCATCGTTTCAGGTGTACCATTCGCAGATACGAGTACCTGCTCATTAGGCTGAGTCGCAACCATCATAGGAATAATAATTTTAAAAATGCTTGAACAATATGTTTGTAATTGCAAATATACAAACGAATCGCAATCTATACCTGTATGTATTGTTAAAATACCATAATATGAATCATATTTTTTATTGTGTAGGAGAATAAAAATCTTTTATGTAAAATGGTTCACTGTGTATCAGTTCGGTATAACTTTTTTGTAGAAAATTTTCTAATGATAAATAACACATTGAATTCATCAAACCAGTTGCATTGATATAAGAAGCATCAGGATGAGCAAGGATTTGCTGTAATTTTTTTGCACCGCTCCCTAAAAAAATGATCCTTTTTTTGTTCAGTATATCTGCAAAAGAATTTTCATGTAATATCATAGCGCATGGAGCGATGACCTCCTTCATTTCATGATCGTAAACGGCCGTAAAAACTTCCATTCTTCTTGCATCCACCAATGGGCAAATAAGGCTTGATTTTTTGCCGTCAAAAACCGGTTGCATGATGACAGATTTTGCAAGGATGGCCAGGGAATTAACCGTTATAAAAGGTTTGTTCAATGCATAACTAAGTCCTTTCGCAGCGGCCATGCCTACCCGTAACCCGGTATAGGAACCTGGTCCCCAGTTTACCGCTACTGCATCTAACGACGATAACCCGCCCGGAATTTTATCGGCAAGTTTTTTAATGGCCCGATGCAGAAAGGATGCGTGGTCTTTTTGTATTTCATTTGTCTCCTGGCCAATGATAGTGGTATCCTGTGCTATACAAACTGATGCTGTTTCTGTGGCTGTATCGATGTTTAATATCAGGCTCATGGGTTGGTTGCCTCCTGTTGCAATAATGTTGAAGCAGTATACAATTCATTGGATGCGGATAATTTTTTCAAAAGCGCATACACGTGGGGAATGCCGATCATTCTTCCCCATTCAAAGGGACCATAAGGATAATTGGTGCCTAGTTTCATAGCAATGTCGATATCCTGTTCTGTACTTACCTGTTCTGATTTTGCAAAGTAGGCTTCATTGATGATCATTGCAATGACCCTGGCAGATATGAAGCCAGGTTCATCGGGCACCGAGATGTATTTTTTTTGGATCGATGATAATATTTTTTTGATCTCATCATTAACTTCTCCCGCAATTTCCCAGCTAGTTCTTTGTAAAAAGCCATTCCAGCCATTGATTCGGATAAGCGGGTAATTTATATTGTATTCTGCAATCTTTTTACTTACACTGTTTATGAAAACCGGAACTGTGGGGTTGAAAGATGCAGGAAGCAAGGGCTCATCATTCAGCAGGAAAATGGCATCTGCATCACTGAAAGATTCTTTATTTTCAAGTGAATTTATCCGGATCCAGTTTACAGATTCAATTCCCGTGGTTAATTCTGCGAAAGACTGGTCGTTACCCTGTACTGCAATGTTCATCAAAAATATTTTGGCAAAAATAGGTTGTTGGGAAAAGATATATTTGTGTTTATTAAAAAAAACAACCCCATGTCAAAAGAAATCATCATGACTGCTGATGCACCGGCACCCATCGGTCCATATAACCAGGCTATAAAAGCAGGAAACCTCTTATTCATTTCGGGACAGATCGCATTGGTACCCGGCAGCGCTGATCTTGTACTGGATAGCATTGCAGCAGAAACAGAACAGGTGATGAAAAACCTGCAGGCCATATTAAAGGCTGCTTCCGCCGGATTTGACAAAGTGGTAAAAACGACCATATTTTTGACCGACATGAGCCTGTTTGCAGAAGTAAATGAGATTTATGGCCGGTATTTTGCAGTAAATGATTCAGCCACAGAACCTGTGTATCCTGCCAGGGAAACGGTTGCGGTTAGGGGCCTTCCCAAAAATGTACATGTAGAGATCAGCATGATTGCTGTAGTATAACATGATTATTATAACATCTAAAGTTCATCCATATTTGCTGGATACCCTTACCGAAAAAGGGTATGCCTTTATATATGAACCGGATATCAGCTACGATGAACTATTTGAAAAGGTAGCAGATGCGACCGGGCTGGTAGTAACCACCAGGGTGCCTATTGATAAGCCGATGATAGACAAAGCCCAAAAATTGCAATGGATCGGCAGGCTGGGCAGTGGCATGGAATTGATAGACGTTGCTTATGCATCGGAAAAAAACATTCGCTGTGTGAGCAGTCCGGAAGGTAACCGGAATGCTGTAGCGGAACATGCGTTGGGGATGTTGCTGAATATGGCCAATCACATGTGCAGGAGCCAGGATGAAGTGCGAAAGGGCACCTGGCGCAGAGAAGAGAATCGTGGCACCGAAATATCGGGTAAGGTGATCGGCATCGTTGGTTTTGGAAATACCGGGTCTACTTTTGCCAAATTGCTTTCATCTTTCGATGTAAGCATTCTCGCCTATGATAAATATTCATACGGATTTGGTAATGCAGCAGTAAAAGAAGCCAGCCTGGAGCAATTGTGCAGGTATGCAGAGGTCATCAGTTTTCATGTGCCCCTTACTGCTTTAACCATGCATATGGCAAATGATGAATTTTTTTCATCACTGAAACAGCGTCCCTTTATCATTAATACATCGCGTGGCGGTGTTATTGAAACCAGTTCGTTGATCAAGGCGATCGGGGAGGATCTTATTCGTGGAGCGGCACTGGATGTTTTGGAAAATGAAAAGATCGGGTCTTTAACCAGTATTGAACAATCTAACCTGGATTTTCTTTGTGCACAGGACAATGTACTGATCACGCCCCATATTGCCGGTTATTCACATGAAGCCTTTTATAAAATGAGCAGGATATTGCTGCAAAAGCTTGATATCGACCCCTAAGAATATTTGTAGTGGCGAAATGGCCTACAAAAATCCTTTTTAGTATATTTGCCCAGGTGCAACGCTTTAGTCAATCTGAAGCGTTGTATTTTTTTTACCAGTTAAACAGAAAGTTATGGCAGAAACCAATTATGTAACCCAGGAGAGCTTTGATAGAATGCAGACAGAATTGCATTCACTGAAATCTATCGATCGTCCTGCTGCCAGCAAGGCGATTGCAGAAGCGAGGGAAAAAGGCGATCTGAAAGAAAACGCAGAATATGATGCAGCCAAGGAAGCACAGGGCTTACTGGAAGCAAAGATCAAATACCTGGAAGGGGTCATCGCAACGGCGAGGATACTGGACGAAACAAATATCGATGCCAGCCGTGTAAGCATACTCACCAAGGTTACTTTAACCAACCTGGCCACGAAGAAAACGGTCACTTACCAGATCGTATCGGAAAATGAAGCCAGTTTAAAAGATGGAAAGATCTCGGTAACCTCACCGATCGGAAGTGGTATATTGGGAAAGGTGGTTGGCGACATTGCCGAAGTAACCGTTCCTGCAGGCTTATTAAAATTTAAGATCGACAATATTACTGTGTAAGATTTTATTGATCATTTGACAAACCATTCAATAAATTTGAATGGTTTTTTTATGTACGTATCTTTAAATAAAAAGCGATGTCCATCTTCACCAAGATCATATCAGGCGAAATTCCTTCTTTTAAAATTGCAGAAAACGATCAATTCTTTTCTTTCCTGGATATTTTTCCATTGGTAAAAGGACATGTGTTGGTGGTTCCCAAATTAGAGGTTGATAAATTCTTTGACCTGCCTGAAAAATATTTACAGGAGATGCTGGTATTTGCCCAACCCATTGCCCGTGCCATTGAAAAATCTTTTGATTGCAAACGATGTGGTATAAGCGTGGTTGGGTTAGAAGTGCCGCATGCCCATATGCACCTATTGCCCATCAACACGGCGAATGATCTTAATTTTACGCAACCCAAACTAACGATCAGTAAAGAAGAATTGGCCGCCATCCAGGCGAAGATCCTGGAGAATTTATAAGGTGATTTTATAGAAAACAGACCTTTATTTTACCCTGCCAGGATTTTTAAGAAGAAAATCTTTCCATCCATTGGTTTTTTTAACGCCAACTCCTGTTACCGGTATATTCTGTTGAAAATGGTGACAAACGGCCACGGCCAATGCGTCTGATGAATCCATGTGTTTTGGATCTTCGGTAAACTTCAGGAGGTTTTGCAACATTTTCATCACCTGTTCTTTTCCTGCATTGCCATTGCCGGTAATAGACTGTTTGATTTTTTTGGGAGAATACTCGCAAACACTTAAGCCTGCCTGCATGGCAGCAGCAATGGCTACACCTTGTGCTCTACCAAGTTTGAGCATGCTCTGTACATTCTTCCCATAGAAAGGCGCTTCAATGGCAAAGTGGTCGGGTTTAAAAGAAATGATCAGTTGATGTACCTTCTGGTGTATCTTTTCGAGCCGCTGGTAGGCATCGTCTTTAGCAGAAAGTTTCAACACGCCCATATCGATCAGCGACATATTTTGGCCGGTAATTTTGATGAGCCCATATCCCATGATAATAGTACCCGGATCGATCCCCAAAATGATTTTTGAAACTTTTTGCAAAGTGCGGCCTATTTTTACTGATAAATCTGTTGCTTGAACAAAAATATCAAATTAATAATCAACTATTTCCTGGGGCCACTGTTGTTTATTTTTTTGTCGTGGAGTTTGTACAAGCAAATCATTCATCAGCCCGATCTGCCGGAAAGATGGAACCAGATCAAAAGCAGCTGGCAGAGTGGATTGTTCTGGATCGTCTTCCTCCTCATGTTTGTTAACTGGGGTATTGAATCACGTAAATGGCAACTCCAGGTTGCTCCACTGGAGAAACTTGATTTTCTTACAGCAGTGAAATCGGTTTTGTCGGGTTGCAGCATCACCATGCTAACGCCAAACCGAATAGGCGAATATGGAGGCAGGATCATGTACATTAAAGAAGAGAACAGGTTAAAAGCCATTTCGCTGACCATATTGGGAAGCATCAGTCAGCTTGCCATAACGCTGATAATAGGAACACTTGGTTTACTGTACCTGAAATATGTTGTGCATGCCGGAGATGTAAAAAAAGAGGAAGCGTGGTTCCTGCACAACCTGATCCTGTATGTTAGTATTGCCGTTACCGTTATATTGTTGTTTATTTACTTCAGGCTGCATGTATTTATACAATTGGTATCACGTATATCCTTTTTAAAAAGTTTTGTTAAGCATATTGAAGTAGTAGATGTTTTCAGCTGTAAACAATTGTTAAGAATTTTATTTTTATCATTTTTCCGGTATATGGTATTTATTTTGCAATACATGCTGCTGTTGCGGGTTATGGAAGTGAATATCCCGGTGATGTTGAGTTTTTGTTTACTGGCTTTGTTTTATCTCGTAATGGTGATCGCACCCACCATTGGGTTTACAGAGTTACCAGTGAGGGCTACGGCAAGTGCAGCGATACTGGGACTTTATAGTGATAACCTGCTTGGCATGCAGGCTGCAACATTTGGTATCTGGCTGATAAACCTGGTCGTTCCTGCCATAATGGGAAGTGTTTTTATTTTAGGCATTAAAATAATGAAGGAAAGATGAAAAAATTTACCCGACTGGTCTTATTAACGGTAGCCTTGTTTTCAGTAAGCTTTACACCTTATGACAATGACTTTTGTGGCATTACCAATACTGCTTTCCAGGCTGGAGAAGTGGTTACCATGAAAGTGTATTACAGTACACTCGGTGCTTATATCGGCGCAGGGGAAGCCACTTTCACGACTACGCTTGAACGCTTTAATGGTAAACCCGTTTATCATGCGGTAGGCTCAGGAAAAACATATTCTTTCTTCGATAATTTCTTTAAAGTGCGTGACAGGTATGAGAGCTATATTGATACCGCCACTTTATTGCCTTATAAATTTATCCGGAATGTAGATGAAGGCGGACATAAGATATACAATAATGTAAGTTTTAACCAGAAGGAAAACACAGCTGTAAGCACCAATGGCGTTTTTAAAGTAACCAATTGTATGCAGGATGTGGTGAGTGCTGTATATTATGCCCGCAACATTAATTTTGATAAATACAAACCAGGCGATAAAATTCCTTTTGATATGTTCCTCGATGATGAAGTATATCATCTTTATATCCGTTACCTGGGAAAGGAAAAAGTAAAAACGAGGTATGGTAAATTCAATGCCATTAAATTCAAGCCTTTACTCATCAAAGGAACCATTTTTGAAGGTGGCGAAAAAATGAATGCATGGGTAAGCGATGATCCGAACCATTTATTATTACGCGTTGAAAGTCCTATTTCGGTTGGTAGTATTAAGGTAGATATGATGGGATATTCAAACCTCAGGTACCCGTTAACGTCACTGGTGAGTGTCCGGTAATTTACAACTCACTTAATTTAAAAATATCTTTTACCCTTACTCCTTTTTCGGTCATTTGAACCGTGCAGCATTCGTTTACAGGGTCGTGCTCAAAAAACAATACATAATCATTTTCAGCAGCTTCTGTCAGAAAAGATCTTTTTTCGTTAAGTGTTGTTAGCGGAAACATGTCGTAAGCCATCACATAAGGCAATGGAATGTGACCAATGGATGGCAGCAGATCGGCCATATACAAAATGGTTTTCCCTTTGTATTTCATCTGGGGCAACATCATGGCATCGGTATGCCCGAATGCCTGCCTCACATCTATGCCTGCCGGGAAACTGTCGGCGTCATCTTCAATGAACTTTAGCCGGCCGCTTTCCTGGATCGGTAATATGTTTTCTTTTAAGAAAGATGCTTTCTCTCTATCATTTGGTTCGGTGGCCCATTTCCAGTGCCTGCGGTTGCTCCAATAACTGGCATGGGTAAACGCCGGTACCAGTTTGTCGCCTTCCCTGCGGATGCTTCCTCCGCAATGATCAAAATGAAGATGGGTTAGAAATACATCGGTGATATCGTTCCTGTTAAAGCCATGCACAGCAAGGGATTTGTCGAGGGTATCATCGCCATGCAGGTAGTAGTGCCCGAAAAATTTTGCATCCTGTTTATCTCCCATGCCATTATCTACCAGTATCAACCGGTTGCCGTCTTCTATCAGCAGGCAACGCAGTGCCCAGCTGCACATATTGTTATCGTCGGCAGGGTTCAGCTTGTTCCATATGCTTTTTGGTACAACCCCGAACATTGCGCCGCCATCCAGTTTAAAATGGCCGGTATTGATGGTAAACAGGTTCATGAATTAAGTTTTGTTGATTGTTGTTTTGCAAAGGTAAGCAGGAGAAAAAATAGTCCTAATACAAAAAAGATAACCAGGGCCAGGATCGAATTGCGCATATTGCCGGTAATGCCTTCAATAAATCCGAAACTGAACAGCCCGATCACGATGGCAAGCTTTTCAGTTACATCATAAAAACTAAAGAAAGAGGCAGTGTCCTTGGTTTCGGGCATGAGTTTACTGTAAGTAGAACGGCTTAATGATTGGATTCCGCCCATCACCAGGCCTACCAATGAAGCCAGGATATAAAAGTGCATTTCTGTTTTAATAAAATAGCCGGTTATGCAAACGCCGATCCAAAGCGTAACGGTGAAAATGAGAATTTTGATATTGCCGAATTTTTCAGAAAGCCTGCTCATGCCGGTAGCACCAATGATGGCAACGAGTTGTATAATCACGGCGGTGATGATGAGCTTGGTATCTTCCAGCTTTAATTCCTTGATGCCAAAATCAATGGCAACCAACATTACGGTCTGCACGCCCATGCTGTAAAAAAAGAAAGCAGACAGAAATCTCTTTAATACCGGCATGTGCACGAGTTGTTGTAAAACTTTTTTCAGTTCCAGGAAACCATTGGTAAAAACATTGGTCCTGGCTTTTCTTTCAGCTTTTGCTGAAATGGGCAGGGCCCTGAAAGTGATCTGTGCGAAGCTTACCCACCAGATACCTACCAGCAGGAAGGTAAGTTTTAAAGGTAGTTCACCTTTGGACATCGTTAATACGAGTGCAAAGCCGATCAATTGCATGATCACACTGCCGATATAGCCCATGGTATATCCTTTGGCACTGATGCGGTCCATGTCTTTTTCAGCGGCGATATCGGG
>ERZ795056.1860-NODE-1860-length-24194-cov-7.104478_pt1 | contig 24194 bp, 21 predicted proteins | sample MGYA00375140_ERZ795056 | MGnify/ENA primary metagenome ERZ795056 (study PRJEB30185, sample SAMN05720227) | activated sludge metagenome | isolation source: Anaerobic digester | place: USA | collected 2015-03-09 ... | reverse complement strand
TGGGGCGAGGGCGCCGCGAGCACCCAGGGCAGCGACAAGGCCCACTGGCTCCCCGACGAGCTCGAGGGCGTCAAGGGCGACGCCGACCTGTCCGGCGACCCCGTCTTCGCCAGCCCTGCCGCCCTGCGCCGCATCCTCGTCCGCGACGGCGCCCTGCGCACCGGCGACATCGCCGGCAAGGCCGCGACCGGCCGCGCCGCCGCGCTGGTCCGCCGCGTGCGCGGCAGCCTCGACGTCGCCGGCGCCGCCACCGTCGCGCCGGGCGACATCGTCGCCATCACTGACCTGCCCGCCACCCATCCGGCGCGCAGCCTGCCCGGCCTCGACAAGCTCCGGGTCCGCCGCGTCCGGCATCGCCTCGACCTGCAGCGCGGCTTCACCACCAGGATGGAGTTCTAGGCATGGCGGTCCGCATCGGCTCGATCGAGCTCACCGGCTTGCAGGACATCCGCACCCAGGACGCCCGCGGCCTCGTGCAGCAGCGCGGCCCCGGGCAGACCGGCAGCGTCGCCCAGGACCTCGGCCGCGAGCCCGTCGTCATCCTGATGAACGGCCTGCTGCTCGGCGACGACCCGCACGCCGCGCTCGAGGAGCTGCGCCAGGCCCAGACCGACGCCCGCCCGCTGGCCTTCGCCGCCGACGCGATCGCCGGCGCCGAGCTGACCGACGTGCTGATCGAGGACCTCCAGGTCCGCCAGCTCTCGGGCTACCGCGAGCGTTACACCTTCCACCTGCGGGTGCGCGAGTACACCGAGCCACCCGAGCCCGCCGGCGCCAGCATGGCGGCCGTCGACGCCGACGTCGACGCCGACGCGGCCGCCTGGTCCGACGGCGCCCTCGGGGCCGCGGGCGTGCTGCAGGACCCGAGCTCGCTCGCCGGGGCCGTCGCCGCCAACCCCGGCCTGCTCGCCCAGCTCAGCGCCGGAGAGCTCGGCAGCGTGCTGCAATCCGCCGCCGGCTCGCTCAGCGGGGGCGACTTCGCCGGCGTCATGCGGGCGCTCGGCGAGGTCGACGTCGCCAAGTTCGCGACCGTGATCCAGGACCTCGCCAGCGCCGACAACTTCGGCGACTTCATGCAGAAGCTCGCGGGCGAGGGCATCGACCTGCTCAGCGAGCTGACCGGCATCGACCTCGGCGCCGCCGCCAGCCTGATCAAGGCGATCGCCGGCGGCAGCGACTTCCTCGCCAAGCTGCAGGCCGTCGCCAGCCAGGCCGCCGCGCTCGCCGGGGTGATCGCCGGCTTCGACCCCAGCCTCGGCGCCGCCCCGTTCCTGCGCCCCGACGGCACCACCCCGCGCGACGTCGTCGCCCGCATCGACGAGCTGCTCGTCGCCGTCGACGAGCTGTTCAAGACCGACACCATCAAGGCCCTCGGCGACCTCGCCCGCGACCTCGGCATCGGCGGCGCCCTCAACACCGCCTTCAACGGCCTGATCGCCGCGCTGCAGCAGGCCGACGCCTGGCTCGCCAAACTCGAGGAGCCTTTGATGAAGGCCGCCAGCACCGCCAACCTCGTCAAGGGCTTCGTCGACAGCATCCAGGCGATCAGCAAGACCGCGACCAGCCCCGCGTTCAAGACCGGCGTCGCCGCCGACATCCTCGCCACCACCACCGACATCGCCGGCGCGGTCGGAAGGATCCTCGCCGGCCTGCCGCGTTACGTCGACGAGGTCATGCCCGTGCGCGACGCCGTCGCCGCGCTCGTCGAGACCAGCCAGGGCCTGCGCGCCGAGATCGGAGGCACCGTATGAGCGACCTGATGCACGTCCTGCGCGCCGTGATCCGCGAGGAGCTGAAGGCCCTGCGCCTCGGCGACATCGCCGTCGTCACCGCCACCATGCCCCACGCCGACGGCGACGCCCACAACTACGAGTGCAACGTCAAGCTGCGCGAGCAGGACCTCGAGCTGCGCAACGTGCCGATCACCACCCCGCACGTCGGCATGGTCAGCGCCCCCCGCGAGGGCGACCTGGTGCTGATCTCCTACGTCGGCGGCGACCCCAACCGCCCGATCGTCGTCGGTCGCCTCTACAGCGACAAGTCCGGCCCGCCGATCCACGAGGCCGACGAGTGGCGGGTCGAGACCCCGCTCAAGGGCAAGACCTCGCTCGCCATCGACAAGGATCAATCGGTGGTGATCACCGCCGGAAAAAACATCATCACGATCAAGCAGGACGACGCGATCGAGATCTCCGGCGAGGCCGACCTCAAGCTCGAGGTCAAGGGCGACGTCTCGATCAAGTGCACCAACGCCAAAGTCGACGCCTCCGGCGACATCGACCTCGGCAACGGCGGCGGCGGCGTGATCACCACCCAGAGCCACAAGTGTTACTTCACCGGCGCCGCCCTGATCGGCTCCGCGACCGTCAAGGCGAAGGGCTGATCGCATGCCAGCGCCCACCGCCTCGCAGCTCGCCAGCATGGCCAAGGCCGCCGTGCAGAACGCCGGCCTCAAAGGTGAAAACGCCCCCGACCTCGGCGACGCGATCGCCGACACCTGCGGCGCCGCGCTGGCCCTGTTCGCCGCCCAGGCGATGGTCATGCCCGGCGCCCCCGCGGCCGCTCCACCGCCGCCCGGCGCCGGCGCGACCGCGGGCCCCGGCAACCTCATGCCCCCGCCCGCCGGCGGCCCCGATGCCGGCGCCATCGAGGGCCTCGCCAGCGGCTTCCTCGCGGCTCGCGGCCTGCTCGGCGAGAACGCCCCCGACCTCGCCAAGGTGATCGCCGGCGCCGTCGCCGAGGGCATCAAGCTGTTCACCAGCACCGTCTTCGCCGCCCCCGGCATCACCATCGCCGGCTTCGTCACCGCCGCCCCGGGCACCCTGATGGGCGCGGCCCCACCCGCCGCCGCGCTCGAGGGCGTCGCCAACGGCCTGTGCAGCAGCAACAAACTCCGCGGCGAAAACGCCGGCGACCTCGCCACCGCCCTCGGCAAGTCGATCTCCGACGCCCTCGGTTTGTTGATGCAGCAGTGCCTCGTTTTGCCCGGCATCCCCGCCAGCCCGGGCGCCACCGCCGGACCCGGGAGGTTGATGTGAACCGCACCGCCCCACGCCTCGGCAACAACCTCGGCCACGACCTGCGCCTCGTCTTCAGCGGCGACGGCCGGGCCGACATCGCCTGGACCGACGCCGACCTCGAGCGCGTACAGGGCCTCGACAACCTCGCGCAGGCCCTGACCCTGCGCCTGCTCGTGCAGCGCGGCGAGCTCGATCGCATCGCCCACCCGCGCTTCGGCAGCCGCATCCACGAGCTGATCGGCATGGCCCTCGATCGCCCGAACCTCGACCTCCTGCGCCGTCACGTACGCGCCGCCCTGCTCGCCGACCCGCGCGTCGCCGCCGTCGTGTCGCTGCGCGTCGAGGCCATCGCCGCCCACCCGGGCGCCGTGCAAGTCACCGCCGCCGTCCAGGCGAAGACCGGCGCGATCACTGACGTGGAGGTGGCCCTTGACCTCGGCTGACCACCACTCCCTTGCAACCGACGAGATGACCCGTGAGGAGCACGACCCATGGCGCTGACCGAGCACCCGAGCATCCAAGGCGTTCTCACCCTCGAGCTGCGCGACCTCCACGGCGCGCTGCTCGAGCGGCGCCGCGTCCATAACCTGATCACCACCAGCGGCAAGGCGGTGCTCGCCCGCATGCTGGGCGGCAAGACCAACGGCGCGGTCCAGCTCGCCATCGGCGTCGGCGAGGAGCCCCGCGCGCCCGCGGCCGGCGACGCCAAGCTCGGTCGCAAGCTCACCGAGGCCAAGGCCGAGATGAGCGAGCCGCAGATCGCCGGCGACCAGGTCACCGTCACCGTCAAGGCCACGGTCGTCGACGGCGGCGCGCCCGACAAGCCGCTGCCGCTGACCGAGGCCGGCATCATCGTGCGCATCGGCAACGACCCCGCCGAGCTGCTGTTCAACCGCGTCGTCTTCCCGGTGATCAACAAGGGCGCCAACATGAGCCTCCTGTTGTCCTGGGACCTGACCTTCTGAGCGCGAGGAGGGCCCCATGAGCGCGATCTACCCCGACGACACGACTGACACGAGCTTCGCCGGCGTGGCCACGCGCCTGCTCGGCTTCGCCGGCCGCTCGAACGACACCGTCGGCGGCGTCGCCCGCACGCTGCTCGAGGCCTTCGCCCGCGAGATGGCGATCTTCTACGCGACCCTCGACGCCGCCCACCGCTCCGGCTTCCTCGACACCGCCGAGGGCCCCGCGCTCGACCACGTCGTGGCGATCCTCGGCATCCGTCGCGCCCGCGCCGGGCGCCTGACCGGCAAGGTCGAGTTCAGCCGCGCCATCGCGGCCCAGCACGACATCGTCATCCCCGCCGGTCGCCGCGTCACCGGCGTGCTCGCCGACAAACCACTGCCCCTGTTCGAGACCGTCGAGGAGGTCGTGCTCGCCCGCGGCCAGACCCGCGTCGTCGCCGAGGTCCAGGAGGTCCAGGAGGCCGACAGCCCCGCCGCCCCGCCGCTCCTCAACCCCGGCGTGCTGACGATCATGCCGAGGCCCGTGCTCGGGGTCGAGAGCGTCCGCAACATCGAACCACTCAGCCGCCGCCAGAGCGACGAGAGCGACACGCAGCTGCGCGCCCGCGCCGGCACCGTCCTGCGCGAGAGCCAGCACGGCACCGTCGAGGCCATCGCCGCCGCCGTCCGCGAACAGGGCGTCGCCAACGTCGAGGTCCGCGAACTCGGCGAGCTCCCGCCCGGCGTGCTTCGCGTCATCATCAGCGACCCCGGCTTCGAGGCCGACACCGACGCCCAGAAGCGGGTCACCGCCGCCCTGCTCGTCGCCAAGCCGGCCGGCATCCGCGTGCTCGTCGACTTCCAGCGCACCCTCAAGCTCGCGCTGCAGGCCGAGCTCGAGCTCGCCGACCTCCGCCTCGACGAGCGCGGCCGGGCCCGCGTCGCCGCCGAGCTCGCCGACGCCGTCGTCCAGGCCGCCGCCGGCCTGCCCCCCGCCGCCGCCGTGCGCAAGCAGAAGCTGACCGCCCCGCTGATCGCCCACCCCGCGATCGCCGGCCTCCAGAGCGCCACCATCAGCCTGCGTGGCATCGACCCCGCGACCCGCCCCGCGCTGCCCGGCGGCGACCTGTACATCGGCCCGCTCGAGGCCATCGCCCTCGAGCGCGCCGACGTCAAGATCTCCTGGTTTCGCCGCCCCACGCTCGAGCTCGAGCTCGTCGTCGACAACCCCGGCAGCGCCGACGCGACCATCGCCACCGTGCGCGAGGTCATCGGTCAATACAACGACTTCATCCGCGCCGGCGGCCTGCCGGGCCTGCTGTTCGCCGACCTCGCCGCCCGCCTCAGCGCCCTCAAGATCGGCCTGCGCGCCGTCATGGCCACCCGCGACGGCGTCAGCACCAGCGAACGCGAGAGCGACCCCGTCAAGCTCCTCAAGCTGCTCCCCACCGAGATCGCCGAGCTCAAGGACACGGAGGTCGTCACGTGAATCGCGACCAGCGTCGCCAGCAGATGCTCGCCTCCCTGCCGCTGCTGCTGCAGGAGGGCGCGAACATCGGCGAGCTGTTCGCGGCCCTCGCCCGCATCCTCAGCGGCGAGGCCGTCGATGGTGGCATGGAGTACGGCCTCACACGCCTGCTGCGCTCGCGCTGGCACGGCCTCGCTCGCGGCTGGGAGCCCGGCGATCAGACCCCACCGGCCGCCAGCGAGCTCGGTCGTTTCGCCGCGCTCTACGGCTTCCCACCGGGCCCCCACGAGCCCACCGCCGCGTTTCGCCGGCGCCTGCTCGAGTTCATCGCCATCCACCGCGACGGCCTGACCACCGCACCCGCGATCCTTCGCCTGGTCGCGCTGGTCTATCACGCCGAGGCGAGCCCGGAGATCGGCTGGGACGACGAGGGCCGCCGCGCCCACGCCGAGTTCATCGCCGACGCCGGCGGCGAGCGCACGACGATCCGCGTCGAGCTGCAGGACAACCCGCACAGCCCGAGCCTCTCGCGCTTCACCGCCGTGCTGCCCGGCCGCCGCCTGATCGTCAACAACGCCGGCCTCGACCCCGCCATCCCCGAGATCCGCCTGCGCCCGATCGCCACCCCGGCCCAGGCCCCCGTCCTGATCCACGCCAACAGCGGCCTGCGCCTGATCTTCGCCGGCTCCGTGCCACCAGGCGCCACCCTCACCCTGCGCCACCGCCAGCCGCCCCTCATCAACGGCGTCCCGCGCCCCGAATTCCCGGTCCTGCTCACCAACCCCTTCGTCTTCGACGGCGCCGCCTCGCGCTTCGGCGGCAGCTTCGGCGGCAGCGAATTCGCCGGCACCCGCTTCTCCGTCGCCCAGCGCGACTCGAGCCTGCCCACCCTCGAGCCCGGTGAGAGCGCCTGGACCTACGACGTCATGAGCCGCAGCGAGCTCGCCGCGTTCCTCGGACCCTGGCCCGAGCTCGCCGCCTACGCCCAATCCGCCGACCCCGTGCCCAAGGCCCCGAGCGCCGACATCGAGCTGCGCTGGGACGAGTCCGTGCCCGCCTCGCTGGCCCTGCGCGTGCCCGCCGACCGCGTGCCCGCGGCCTTCGCCGGCGACCTCGGGGCCTTCGTGCGCGGCCTCGAGTGGGCGCTCGCCTACGGCCGGGCCGCCGGCATTCGCAGCCGCGTCGAGCTCGCGCTGCCGCACGTACACGAGCGCCTGCTGCTGCGCGACGAGCTCACGCTGCGCGCTGCGGCGGGCTTTCGCGAGGCCGCACCGATCCAGGAGAGCGCACCGCCGCCGACCCCCGGCATCGGCCTCACCGACACCCTGAAACCACCGACCGACGCCCTCTCGTTCGGCGGCCTCTTCGACACGACCCCCTTCGACACATCGCTGTTCTTCTAATCGGAGACCGAGCCCATGCCCATCGAGCCCTTTGTCCCAGCCAAGCCCGGAGACCCGATCCTCGCCGAGAAGTGGAACGAGATCCAGGTCAAGATCCGCACCCAGCTCGAAGACCTGAGCGCCAACAAATTCAACGCCGCCGGCGGCACGCTGCTTGGATCTCTGACCACCGTCGGACCGCTCAAGGTCCCGCAGCTCGGCGTCGGCCTCCCGCCCAATGAAAATGCCAGCGCCCTCGCCGAGGTCCGCGGCGCCCTCGTCGTCTCCGGCAGCACCACCACCGGCCTGCAGATCACCAACACCTGGGACGGCTTCCCCGACTCGCTGCCCAACCGCGCCAGCCTCTGCATCGACGCCGGGCGCCAGACCCTGATGATCGTCGGCACCCGCACCGCCGCGCTCGCCAACCCCGACATGAACTGGCCCGGCCCCGGCCGCCGCGTCTCCGTCTGGGACCGCCTCGAGGTCAACGGTCACCTGCTGTCCTCCACCGTCGCCGTCAACGGCGCGCCGACCATGCGCCCGGTCCAGGAGCTGCACGTCAACGGCCGCCTGTACCTCGAGAACGGCGTCATCCAGCGCGGCGGCGCGGCGATCACCAGCGTCGCCGACCTCGGCCTCTACTCGCGCGTGCTCAGCAACTGGGTCCGCATCGTCAGCAACAAGGGGCCGATCAAGTTCTTCACCGACCCCGGGCCCGACGGCGCCGGCGGCACGCAGGACATGTCGATCGAGCCCGGCAGCAACGTGGTCATCGGCGGCCTCAAGCTCGACAGCCTGCACACAGCCTGGTCCAACGCCGAGCGCAACCGCGGCGAGATCTCGGCCGACCCCAACGAGAAGACCCTGATGCTCGTCGGCAGCGTCAGCGCCGCGCAGGACGACCCCAACATGAAGTGGCCCGGCCTCGGCCGCCGCGTCTCCGTGTGGGACCGCCTCGAGGTCAACGGCCACCTCCTGTCCACCAGCCACGTGATCAACGGCCCCCCGACCCTGCGCCCGGTCCAGGACCTGCACGTCAACGGCCGCCTGTACCTCGAGAGCGGCGTCATCCAGCGCGGCGGCCCGACCCTCAACACCACCGCCGAGCTCGGCCTCTACTCGCAGGTCCCCGGCGCCGCGGTCCGCGTCGTCAGCAACAACGCCGCGATCCGCTTCTTCGCCGACAGCGGCCCCGGCACGACCTCCAACCTCGACATCAACCCCAGCGGCGACACCAAGGCCCGCCGCCACCTGCTCGCCGGCGGCGTCGGTATCGGCACCGACATCCTCGGCGATCTGCTGCACATCAAGGGCACCGGCAACATCGGCCTGCGCATCCAGACCGGCGTCGGCCCCAACGACCTCGCCGCGATCCGCTTCCTCCAGGGTGATACGGAGCGGCACTTCATCGCCACCAACCAGGCCGGCCGCCTCTCGATCACCAACACCCTCCACGTCCAGAGCGGCAAGGTCGGCATCGGCACCGGCACCGTCGAGCCTGCGGCCCCGCTCGAGGTCCTCGGCGACATCCAGATGACCCGCCCCGGCAACGCCGGCAGCCTGAAGATCAACAGCCAGCACTCCGGCTGGTCCAACACCGAACGCGACCGCGGCGAGATCTCGATCGACGCCAACTACAAGACCCTGATGCTCATCGGCAGCGTCAGCGCCGGGCTCGACGACCCCAACATGCGGTGGCCAAACGCCGGCCGCCGCGTCTCCGTCTGGGACCGCCTCGAGGTCAACGGCCACCTCCTGTGCAGCACCCAGGTGATCAACGGCGCCGCGACCCAGCGGCCGATCCAGGAGCTGAACGTCTACGGCCGCATGTACATCGACAACGGCGTCATCCAGCGCGGCGGCGGGGCGATCACCAACACCAGCGACCTCGGCCTCTACTCGCGCATCGCCGGCAACTGGATCCGCATCGTCACCAACGGCGGGCCGGTCAAGTTCTTCGCCGACGACGGCGCCGGCGCCAACTATCGCCTGTCGGTCGAGCCCAACGGCGACCTGAACGTCGCCGGCAGGCTCTACGCCGCCGGCGGAATTCCCGGCGTGATCTCCGACCTCGCCGTCAAGACCGACATCACCCCGCTGCCCGGCGCGCTCGCCCGCCTGCTGCAGATCCGCGGCGTGCACTTCCACTGGAAGGACCTGTCCCGCGGTGAGGGGCCGCAGGTCGGCGTCATCGCCCAGGAGGTCGAGGCCGTCTATCCCGAGGTCGTCGAGGTCGACCCCGACGGCCATCGCCGGGTCCAATACGCCTACCTCGTCGCCCCGCTGATCGAGGCCGTGCGCGAGCAACAACAGCAGCTCTCCGACCTGCGCGCCGAGCTGCAGGCCCTGCGCTTCCAGATCAAGGCCTGAGCGCCGAGGAGCCCCATGCCCCAGCCGATCACGACGAAGCTCACCCGCGCGGGCCTGGCCGTCCCCGCGGGGCCGTCGATCCCGATCGCCGACGACGGCACCGTCCTCGAGGTCTCCGTGCCCCCGGGCCTCGAGCTCTCCGAGGCCAACCTGCTCGTCCAGGTCCCCGACGACAGCGCACCGATCGACCTGATCGCCGGCTCCTCCTGCTCCACCAGCACCGGCGGCCTGGCCTGGCCCGAGCTCACCAACCTCTCGTGGCTCAGCCTCGACTGGCGAGCCCGTCGCGGCCTCGTCCGCCTCGCCCTCACCCTCAAGGCCGGCTCGAACGTCACCCACCTGCGCCTGCGCAGCTCCGACGGCGGCCCCTGGATGCTCGCCGCCCCCTTCGCCCTCGTGCCCGTCAGCAACAACGCCGCCAGCGTGCAGCTCGCCGGCCTCGCCGCCAGCCGCCTGATGCTCGAGCTCGTCACCAAGCCCGGCAACCCGCTCTCGCCCGAGGACTACGTCCCCGAGCCCGCCACCATCACCACGCTCACGCTGACCGGCTCGCGCCGCCCGCCCGCGCTGACCGTCAGCCTCGGCCCGCGCACCGTCGTGCGCCACGAGCCGACCCTGCTCCCGCCCGCCGCGACCCTGAACCTGCGCGAGCCGCTGCTCGCCGCCCTGCGCACCGCCCTGCCGGGCCGCACCGGCGGCGCCGCGCAGATCGTCCTGCGATCGCCGGTGCTCGCGGCCCTGCGTCGCCTCGAGCTCACCCTCGCCGCGCGCCCCGAGCAGGACCGCTTCCGCGACGACAGGACCTCGCTCTCGCTCGAGCTCACACCCGGCCGCGAGCTCGTCGCATTCATCGACCTCGCGGCCCATCCGACCGGCTTCTCCGCCCGCGTGCGCCCCGACCTGCGCCCCGAGCTCCCGCCCCCGGTCCCGACCCCCACGCTCCCGCCGCCCTACGCCCACCGCTGCGGCCCCGACTCCGCCCTCGCTCAATCCTTCGTCTTCCCCGCCCCCGCCCTGCTGGTCGGCGTCGACCTGCTGCTCGCCGCCCGCAGCCAGGTCCTGCTCGGCCGCATCACGCTGCACGCCGACAACAACGGCAGCCCCGCCGAGCCGCCGCTCGCCACGAGCAAGCTCGACCTCACCGCGAGCACCACCCCCGGTCTGCTCACCCCGCCGCGCTGGCACAGCGTCGACCTGCCCGCGCCCGTGTCACTGCCGGCCGGCGCCCCCGTGTGGCTGGTGCTCACCCTCGATCGCGGCGAGGCCTTGTGGGCCCTCGACCTGCGTCAGGGCGACACCCCGGCCCGCGCCCTGCTCCGCCGCGATCGCGCCGCCGACTGGATCCCCCGTGACATGACCTTTCCGACAGGTCCGCAGATATTGTGGGCCCTCGCCCGCCCGCGCCTGCGCAACGACGGACCGCCGCTCACGCCCGAGCTGCTGCTGCGCCGCGGCGACCAGACCCTCGCCCTCGTCGCCGATCCAGCCGGCCGCGTCCGCGCCGACGCAACCGCCCTCGCCCCCCTGAACCTCGTCGCACCCGCGACCCCGCTCGAGCTCGTCATCCGCAGCCCGAGCGCCGGCCGCGTCGAGCTCGACGACCTCCACGTCGAGCTGCCGGCGCTGACCACAACCTGGTCGTTCGGCTCCCCGCCCTGACCCCCGAGGTGCACGTGCTCGTCGCCGTCGAAACCCACTTCAGCACCGCGCTCACGCTCGCCCTCCCGGGCGTCCAGGTCCTCGTCGGACCCGCGATCCTCGTGCCCGCCGCCGCCAGCCTGCAGGTCCTCGCCAGAAGCCTATCCTTCGCCCCGAGCGACCCCAGGGCCGACGACGAGCGCGGCGCCTCGCGCCTGTTCACATTGCACACCTGGCCCGCCGACGGAATCAATCGCCAGTTCACGCTGCCACCCGGTGACCTCGAGGTCGCCGAGGTGGAATCCCCGCCCGGCTTCCCGCGCGTGCGTGGCGACGACTATCGCATCGCCGCCGGTAAGCTCGTGTTCCAGCGCCCGCCCACCACCGGCGTGCGCGCCCTGCTGCTCGGCGCCCCCGCGCGCGGCTTCATCGAGCGCCGCCCCTGCGAGCTCTCGCTGCTGCTGTGCGCCCGCGACCCCGTCGACCTCGACGCCCTCGCCACCGCCGTCCTCGCGGCCGCGCTGCGCACCTGCGTCGACCTGCCGGTCCTCGAGGCCGCGCCCGCCGCGGGCGTGCGCATGCGCCTGCGCCGACCGGTCGCCACGCTCATCGGCATCGAGCGCAGCGCGGAGCCGAACGGCCAGTCCGAGCGAGCGCGCTGCGACATCAAGCTCCTGCTGCGCGGGGAAGCCGAGCTCACGGTCGCCGTGGGCGTGCCCGATCCGGTCGACCGGATCGCGCAGGCCCTGCCGGGCAACATCGACGTCGACTGAAACGAACACCTGGCCCAAAAGCCAGGTCAATGGGATGGAGGGTGTGAAGATGGCTGTGAATGTATACGACGAACTCAAGAACGCGCTGGTCCAGGTCAACAGTATCCTCGAACAGGGCACCGACATCATCAAACCGGCGGTGCACGCCCTGGCCGCGGTGGTCCCCCAGATCAACGAGCTGCTCGACAAGGTGCTCGACCTGCTCGGCCGCCTCAAGGTCGAGATCAACAAGCTCGACGTCTCGGCGATCCCCGTCGACAAGGTCCTGCCCTTCCTCGACGGCCTCGCCAGCTTGCTCGAGAGCTCGCGCAACGTGCTGCCCGCCGACAGCAAGGACACGATCGACACCGCGTCCAGCGTCATCAATGTCATCAAGACGATCCCGACGCCCGAGCAGATCAAGGCCGAGGTCGTCGGCTTGCTCGATTCGGTCAGCGGGCATATCACCGCGCTCAAGGGCTGACGCTCTTGCATTTGGGCCGCGCGCATGACCAGGCATGGGCTGCGCGCATATGGCGTTTTGCCGGAGTTTGCCTCACGAGGGCTGGTGCATGCGAGCGCCGCGAGTCCTCGGGTCGACGACTCCCGCTGGTCGCGTCGCCCCTGTGGATTCGCGGCGCTCGCATGCACCAGCCCTCGCACGGAAAGTCCGTGAAGCGCGCGTTCGCCGGCTCCCCCGCGCTTTCATGACGTCTCGGCCGGGGCGCCCGGGTCGCGGCTGAGACGGGCACGCCCGCCTCAGCCGCGACACCCCGTGCAACTACCCCGGCTCACGTGTGTGTCGTGCCCGTGTCGTTGGGCCCTGTGCACGTGGAACATGTCGGCGCGCGACTGCCCGCTGGCAATCCGAATCGTGTAGAGTGGCGAGATGACGTCTCGCCTCCTCGTGCTCGCGGGTGTGTTCGCATTGCCCGCGACCGTGATGGCGCACGGCATCCACCCGCGGACCCCGCCCGTCTGGGACCCGGCGGCCTGCATGACCGTCGTCGACCGCCAGGTCGATCCGGTGCTCGGCCTGCGCTACTCGATCCCCTACGAGGACACCGCGATACCGCCCGAGGAGGTCGCCGACAGCCGTCGCCACCAGTTCTTCGGATTCTGTCGTGACGTCCTGAAATGGGGCCCGGACGCGCCGCCGACCTGGATCACCGACGCCGACGTCGCCGCGGCCGCGGCGCTCGCCCTCGTCAACCCGCTCACGCTCGACCCCGAGGACGTGCTGACCACCAGCACGGCCTGGGAGGGCTGCTGGACGCGCATCACCGGCGACGACGAGCGCCGCCCGATCACCTTCGAGGCGGCGATGGAGCCTGTGCTTTGGGACACCTCGGGCCTGCCGATCGGGCCCCAGGTCGTGCTCGGTTACACCTGGGAGCCGCCCTACAACATCTGGAGGAAGCGCAGCGGCGTGGTCCAGATCGTCGACGACCTCGATCCCGCGGTCACTCCGCCCGCGCTGGCGATCTCGACGCCGGAGGTGATCGCGCTCGAGGGCGAGGATGTGAGCATCGCCGGCTGCGTCCGCGCGATGGCCGGCGCGACCCTGACCGCATCATGGGCCGAAGCCAGCGACCCCTTGCCGACATGGATCCCCTTCGCCGAGCAGGTCCCGGTGACTGGCGAGAGCTTCGCAATCCCCTTCGTCGCCCCTCCGGAGGCGATCAACACGAGTGTGTTGATCCGCGTCGAGATCGTCGATCCGCTCGGCCGACACTTCACCGCGTTCATGGATGAGCTGGTCACGATCCTCCACCAACCCGCGCCGCCCATGGAGACCGGCGCCGGCGAGAGCAGCGGCGCCGGCGAGAGCAGCAGCGCCGACGACAGCAGCGACGCGCCATCCGAGGCGCCGCAGGCCACCGGCTGCGGCTGCGCTGCGCCCGTGGGCCCGCCGGCATGGGCCGCGCTGTTGCTGCTGCTGGCCCGCCGACGCCGCGCCCGGCGCTGATCCGTCGTATCGAGGATCTCGGCATGAGCGCCTTTTGCAGCGACCGCGGGTCGTCGCCGCGAATGCTCGGACCGCCTCATATCAAACCGCGGCGGTCGAACTCCGCCCGCAGCTTGGCGAGCGCGAGCTCCTGCAGCTGACGGATGCGTTCGCGCGAGAGGCCGTAGTGGCGGCCGATCTCCCGCAGCGTCATCTCCTGGCCGCCGTCCATGCCCACGCGCTTGCGCAGGATCTCGGCCTCGAACGGCTGCAGCTGCTCGAAGAACTCGTGGAGGTGCGCCATCAGCCGCTCGTGATCCATCGCCTCGGGCGCCAGCGGCGTGCTGGTGTCCTCCAGGGCATCGAGCAGGGTCAAGTCGGTGGCGCCGGCGAGGCGCTGGTCGAGGCTGATCGGGGCCTCGATCAGGGAGACATGCATACGCGCGATCCGCTCGGCGCTGACCTCGGAGACCTCGGCGAGCTCGGCGTCGGTGGCCTCGCGGCCATGCAGGGCCTCGAACTGGCGCCGGGCCCGGAGCACCTTGCCGTATGCGTCGAGCATGTGGACCGGCAGTCGGACGATGCGGCCCTTGTCGGCGATCGCCCGGGTCACGGCGTGACGGATCCACCAGCTGCCGTAGGTCGAGAAGCGACAGCCCTTGCGCGGGTCGAAGCGGTTGACCGCCTTCATCAGCCCGAGGTTTCCCTCCTGGATCAGGTCCTGCAGCGACATGCGGCCGCGGCAGTAACGACGGGCGATGGTGACGACCAGCTTCAGGTTGGCCTGCACGAACTCGGCGCGGGTCCGCCAGAACGCCTGGTATTCGCGGCGCACCCCGTGCACGTAGGTCACAAACGGCAGGCTGCCGCGCGGCGGGCTCTTGACCTTCATGCTGAGGCCGCTGTGCTGGCCGGCCTCGATGCTGACCAGATCGGCGAGCAAACGGTCGGCGACGATATTGTCGACGTCGGCCCCGGCGAGCGCCCGGGTCAGGGCCTCACGCGAACTTTCATACTGCTCGCGGTGGATGCGAAGGTCGCGGTCCCGCAGCTTGCGGGCGGCGACGATCATCGCGTCCAGCGCGGCGCCCGGACAGCTTGCCGCCGGCAGCACCTCGCGAGCCAGCGCGCAGACGCTGGCGACGAAGGGTGGATAGGCGAGGGCGGCCCACCACAGCGAGCGTCGCTGCTCCTCGATGCGGGCCGCCAGCGCGCACTCCTCCTCGCGGCTCATGCTCTCGGCATGACCGATGTCGCGGAAGTACACGGCCAGCGTCCCGCCGGGCTCACCGTCGCCGGCGTGGCGGGCATCGGCCGGGCGCTCCTTGCTTGCCGGCTCGTCGGACGCGACACCGCGCTCCTCCATCATCAAGTTGCTCGCCTTCATCTGGGCCGACTCCGATAACCGGGTGATCGGGTCGCCGCGCCGAAAGCCGGCGCAGCCCCCGTGGCCTCAGGCTGAGATGGCGACATGTCTCTGTCAAAAGCACAGTCCCCGAGGATGTCGGTCGACCGCCCGAACGGACGATATCTCCGTCCACTCGCCAGGCTTGCAAACCTCGCATGCGCCCCGCAATCGGCGGCTCCCGCGAATGGATACTTCCATCTCACACGCAGCCATTGCTGTCATAGCCGGCGACTGCGACCACCGACCCGGCGCCGAACGACCCGGAAAAAAATCGTCGCGGTCGGCCCTCGCGCCGCACAGCGCAGGACGTGCGGGGGAGGCGCTCGCTCAGGAGGCCGTTTAAAGGCTATTCTCGAGCTTGCGCACTGACCTGGGACCTTTCCCGGTTCAAGGACCTTTCGCCATTGTGCGGATTCGCGTGCCGAAGCCGGGTCACCGCGCCAGGGCCGCGCGCACGGCGAGTAGCAGGGCGCTCACGCCCGGTGGGCACCGTGCCCAGGGGAAATCCCAGGCTCATTGATTCGGTCCGAGGAGCACTGTTACAGGGTGCCCTGCGCCACCACGAACCCGGGAAGGAGCGAGAGCGATGGTACGTGCACGCATTCTGATCGCTGACGACCACGAGGATACGCGGGAGCTGGTCGCCCAGTTATTGGCGTCGGAGTACGACATCGTGGCAGTGGTCGGTGATGGCCAGGCCGCCGTGGCGGCGAGCCTCCGGCTGGAGCCCGACCTGGTGGTGCTCGACATCTCGATGCCGGTGATGAACGGCCTCAAGGCGGCATGGCACCTGAAGCAGTGCGCGCGCCCCCCGAAGGTGGTGTTCATCACCTGCCACGCCGACGCCGCCTACGTCGAGGAGGCGTCCCGGCTGGGGGCGGAGGGCTACGTCATGAAGCCGAACCTGTTCTCCGACCTGGGCGACGCGCTCCTCGCCGTGCTCGCGGGCGGCCAGTATCGATCTCCGAAGCTTCGATGATCGATACAAGGGATTGATCAACCCGGGGGGATCACGAGGCCCAGGCGGCGGCGTGGGCCCGGACCCAGTCCACCAGCGCGATCGGCCTGCGCCCGAGCACGCGCTCGACGTCTCCCGACAGCCCGCCGGTCCAGCCCGCGCGGACCATATCATACAGTCCGCTCATGCTCGCGACTGCGACCTCATCCGAGCCGTAGGCCCGCAGCGAGTCGGCGAACTGCTGCGGTGAGATATCGACGAAGCGGACCGGCCGACCGAGGGCCTCGGTGAAGCGCTCGGCGACCTCGTCGTGATCGAGGCTCTCGCCGCCGGTGACGACCCAGGCCTCGCCGGTGGTCTCCGAGAGCAGCGCCGTCGCGGCGACCTCACCGATATCCTCGGCCGCCACGAAGCCGGTCTTGCCCTTGCCGGCCGGGAGGTAGATCGCCCCGTCGGCCTTGATCCCGCCGCCATAGAACTCGATGAAGTTCTCGAAGAAGAAGCTCGGCCGGATGTGGATCCACTCGAGCCCGGAGGCCTCGACCGCGAGCTCGACCCGGCGCAGCGTCGCGGCCGGGTTGTTCTCGACGCCGGCCGCCGACAGCTTGACGATGCGCTTCACCCCCGCCCGCTTCGCCGCCGCGATGATCGCCTCGCCCTCCGCCACCTCGTCGCCGCGAAACGGCGCTGTGGCCAGATACAGCGCGTCGACCCCCGTGAGCGCCGGCTCCCAGGTCGCGCGGTCGTCGAAGGACCAGGCCACCGGCGTCACTCCGGCGGGGAAGCTCCCCTTCGCGGGGTCGCGGGTGGCGGCGCGGACCTGGGCGCCCCGGCGCGCGAGCGCGGCGACGGTCTGTGAGCCGGTGGTTCCAGTGGCAGTGAGGACGAGGACAGTGCGAGACATGGCGCCACTCTGAAGCATCCGACCCGTGCAGAGAAGTGCATGCCGCGGCATGCCCGTATTAGGATGCCCGCATGCGCGAGCTCGACCACCTCTCCGTGCACCAGCTCAAGGTGCTGCTCATGCTGCTCGAGGAGGCCAGCGTCTCGGGGGCCGCGCGGCGGCTCGGCGTCACCCAGCCGGCGCTGAGCCACTCGCTGCGGGCGTTGCGGGACAGCCTGGGCGACCCCTTGCTGGTCGCGGGCGCACGCGGCATGGCCTTGACGCCGCGGGCAGCGGCGCTTGCGGGGCCGCTGCGGCGGACGCTCCGCGAGCTCGAGCTGGTGCTCGGGGGCAGCGGCGACTTCGAGGCCGCGACGGCGCGACGGACCTTCGTGCTGGCGACCTGGGACGGCGTGGCGGTCACGCTGTTGCCGCGGGTGCTCGCGCGCATCCGGGGCGAGGCGCCGGGCCTCGACCTCGACGTGCGGCCGGTGCCGCGGGAGGGCAGCGGTCCGGGTCTGGAGGACGGCGTCTTCGACCTTGCGATCGAGGTCCGGCCGCGCGACACGCCTGGCCTCAAGCGGCGGGTGCTGCACGAGGACGACTTCGTGTGTCTCGTGCGCGCCGATCATCCCGGGGTCGGTGAGACCCTCGACCTGGACACCTTCGTGCGGCTGCCGCACGCGCTGATCTCTCCGCAGGGCGAGGGCACGGGGATCGTCGATCGCCGGCTCTCCGAGCTCGGCCTGGCGCGCCGCATCGGGCTGCGGATCCGCTACTTCGTCGCCGCCCCGCTGATCGTCGCCCAGTCGGACCTGATCCTGACCGCGCCGCGCACCATCGCCGAGGCCATGCTGCCGCTCGCGCCGCTGCGAATGCTCGCCCCGCCGCTGCCGCTGCCGGCCTTCCCGGTCACGCTCGTATGGCACGAGCGCGCCGACCTCGATCCCGGGCATCGCTGGCTGCGTGACACCGTCGCCGGCGCCGAACGCCGCTGATGCCCGCGAGATCGCCGCGCGGCGGCGCCTCCGGGCGTGATAGAGACGAACCATGCGCCGCGCCCCATTGCCCTCCGGTCCGCGCCCCGGCCTCGCGGTCGTCATGCTCTGCACGCTCTGCACGCTCGGCATGATCACCGGCACGCCAGCCCACGCGCGGACCCTCGGGCTCCCCCCGCCGCCCAGTGAGCCGCCCCCGCCCGGCTTCGTGCCGCCCGCACGGCCGGTCCAGGTCGATCTGCGGCTCGGCCCGGAGCGGCGGCTGGGCGGCGCTCTGCTGCGCATCACCCCGCAACAGCCCGATCTCGGCCCCGTGCGCGACCTGCCGGTGTCCGGACCGACGATGACCGTCGCGCTGCGCCCGGGCAGTTATCTGGTCGCGCTGATCGGTCGCCGCCACAACGCCACCCTCGACATCGTCGTCCGGCCCGGCATGCCCACGGTGCGGCTCGAGCTGGAGCGGCGCACGCGTCCCACCACACGACCCGACACGCCGCGGTTTATCCGCGACCGCAAGCTGGCCAGCGGCCTCGCCGTCACCGCGATGGTCCAGGTGCTCACCGGCGCCGGGCTGCTGGTCGCCGGGGCCGTGCGTGAGACCGCCGCCAGCCGCCGCAACGAGGGGCTCCTGATGGACGCGCTCGTCGACGCCGCCGCGCCCACGCCGAAGCAGCCCACCGGGCTCGCGCTGGTCGAGGCCACCTATCCGACCGCCGGTTATCATCGTGACCTCTCGCGGGCGATGACCTTCGAGGTCGCCGGCGGCGCGGTGGTGATGGCCGGCCTCGGCGCGGCGCTGAACGTCGTGCCGGTCGCCGAGGGCAACCGCCTGCGCGTCGCCTATATCGAGATGGGCCTCGGCGCGGTGCTGGCGGCCGGCGGTGCGGCCTGGCTCACCGTCTTCGAGCGCGATCGCAAGGCCCTGCTCAGCACGACCGCCGACCCGAGCCAGCGCGTCACCACCGGCGACCTGCGGCCGCTCGGCGTCGCCAGGACCGGCGGCTCATTGTTGACCGGCCTCGGCATCGGCCTCGTGGTGTTCCCTGCGATCGCGCTGTTGACCAACGCCGTCAAGCGGCGCCGCGAGCAGGCCATCGGCTTCACGCCGTACATGGCCCCGGGCCAGGCCGGGCTGGCATTTCACGGCCGGTTCTGAGCGCGGCCCACGGTCCGGGCCACGCTCGCCGGCCGGTGCGGACTGCACCGATTCGCGCGACGACCGTGGCGCATGTCACGTTAAATGGACGGCGCGAATGTCCACAGTGTCCGGACGCCCGTCCGGGTTAATACGGATCGGTCCAAATCGCCATGAAATCGGCTTGCAATCGACTACTCCCGGCGTCTTGATACTTTGGACATACGATTGCATAGCTGAACGCGGCGTGGAGTCGGTGGCAGCCGCCCGGCATGAGGACGCGGTCGAGGATGCGAGGGCGCATCTGCGGACGACCGCGATCGAAGGACGCACCGCCGACGAGTGACTTATGACCACCACAACCAGAGTTAAGCATATCCTGTTCGTCGACGACGATCCCGGGGCGCGCTTGATCGTCGAGACGATGCTGCGAGCGCGGCTCCCGGGCGTGCGGGTGACGACCGCCGTCGACGGCGCCCAGGCGCTCGTGGTGCTCGGGCGCAATACGATCGACCTGATGATCACCGACCTGGCGATGCCGGTGATGGACGGCGTCGAGCTGCTGCTGAACGTCGCGCGGCGAAGGATCCTGGTCCCCGTGCTGGTCGTGACCGCGAATGGCTCGCCGGCGGCCGAGACCGCCGCGCTCGCCGGCGGCGCGATCGAGTACTTCGAGAAGCCGATCGAGGAGTCCCGCTTCGTGCGCTGCGTCCAGGACCTGCTGGCCGCCAGCGGCGGGCGCTCCCAGCTCGAGGTCGTGTCGCTCGCCGGGATCGTGCGCTTGATCAACACCGACCGGAGGACCTGCAGCCTGCAGGTGACCTCCGCCGAGGCCCAGGGCGTCCTGCTGTTCGCGGCCGGCGATCTCGTCGACGCGCGTCAGGGCGAGCTCAGCGGCTTGCCCGCGGCGCTGACGATCCTCGCCTGGGACGAGGTCACCATGAACCTCGACATCAAGGCCCAGGCCCGCGCCCGCACGATCCACGCCAGCGCCACCGAGGTGCTCCAGCAGGCCAGCCGCCGCGGCCGTCCCGGCGCCCGCGCCCTGCAGGGCGAACAACCCAGGGCCCGCGCCGAGTGGATCCCCGCGCCGAACGCGGCCCCGGCTCCGCTCGCCGCACCGACCGCGCCCGGCTCCAATCCAACCCCCATTCGCCCGATGATGGCCACACCGGGCACCGCCCAGCCGCCCCGGCTCGCGGCCCCCACGAACCTGACGAACCGCGCCCCGTCGTCGCTGTCCCCTCGTTCGACGCCGCCGGTGCCGGCCCCGCCGCGCACCTCCGCCGCGCGACGGCCCGGCGAGGCGAATGGATACGCCACGCGCACCGCCACGAAGACCACGCAGGCTCCGCCCACGGCGAACCACGCTACGCCGACGCTCGCCACCCCGCAAACGCCACCGGGCGAGGCCCCAGACCTCGTCCGCGCGACGCCGCTGCCGGCCATCGAGCCCACAATCTCCGCAGAACCCTCGATATCCGTCGAGCCCACAATCTCCGTCGAAGCCTCGCCCGCCGTCGAGCCCACAATCTCCGCCGAATCCTCGCCCGCCGCCGAGCCCACAACCCCCGTCGCCACCGCACCCGCCGCCGAGCCCACAATCCCCGTCGAGCCCGCAGCCAGCACTGCACCCACCGTCGAGCCCACAATACCCATCGCCACCGCACCCGCCGTCGAGCCCGCAGCAAGCACCCCGCCCACGATCCCCGCCGAGCCCGTTCAGGCCGAGAGCAGCGCGGCGGCCATCGATTACACCGAGAACGACACCTACTACGATCTGGTGGAGCGGGCCCGCGACCGGCTGCGCGCCGCCGAGTTCGAGGCCGCCGAACGGCTGTTGCGACGCGCGCTGGAGGTGCAGCCGGGCGACCGCGTCGCGGAGCAGAACCTCAGGGTGCTGGCCAGGCGGCGCGGCGCCGGCGGCTCGGGCCAGTCCTTCGCCTCCTCACCTTGACTCCGCCACGTCGACGCTCGCCTGCCTCGCGGTCGACCGGGCAGGCGCGTCGCCCCGGGCGCGAGCTTGATCTGCATCAGGACATGCAGGCGCGGTACTGGAGGTCATGCCTCAGATCGTCCTCGAAACCCTGAACCTCGAAGCCGCGGAGCGCCGCCTGTGCGTCGAGACCCTCGCCCTCACCGGATCCATCGTCGGCGCCGCCCAGATCCTCGGCATCACCCGGCACGCGCTCAAGCGCCGCATCATCAAGCTCGGCATCGGCTACACGCGCGGCGCCCCGGCCCCGGCCCTGCAGACCCCGACCCTGCAGGCCCCGGTCCTGCCCGCGCAGAGCCTGACCCTGTGAATCGGTGGCCGGAGATATGCGTCGGCGACGAGCATGAGACCGGCCCCACGAACGCCACCGATCGAGCCACGCGAGGCGGTCCACCGCCTCGCGCAGTGGCGCTGAACGGACCACGAACGGTCGCGGCCGCTGTCCGCATAATCGTGTGTTGTTTCACGCCTCGCGCGCAGCTGCGGGGCGCGAGGGGGCACCAGGCAGCGGGCATAGTGCGGGCGTGCAGCCCGCGACGGCGAACGACCTGCTGACCCGCCTCGGCGACGCGATCGCGTCGACCTGGCGCTGGGCGGTCGGCGCCGCGATCGTCGGCTTCGCGCCCGGCTGGAGCCTGTGGGCCCTGCGCCACGCCGACCTCGACGCCCTCACCGCCAACGCCTTCCCCCCCGAGGCTCGCGCCGCCGCGGTCCGCTGGGGCCTCGGGTCCCTGCTGCTGCTGCTCGGCCTCTATCTCGTCCTCTACCTCGTCCTCCACGTCGGCCCGCGCCGCCGCGCGCCCGCGCTGACCTTCGCCGAGCACGCCGCGCTGTGGAACCGTCGCCTGCTCCTCCTCGCCGGCACGCCGCTGCTCGTGCTGCTCGCCGCGCCCGACCTCGCCACCCGGCTCGGCTTCGTCGCCATCACCGCCTGCCTCGCGCTCGGTCTGCTGGCGGGCCACAGCGTCGCCGCCTGGCCGGCCGTGACGCCGCGCCCGCGCCTGCTCGCCGCGCTCGTCGGAGTACTCACCGTCGCCGCCGCCGCGACCCTGACCTACCTCGGCGTCATCCGTCACCACGCGCTGATCAGCAATATCTTCGACCTCGGCATCTTCGAGAATGTCCTGTGGCATTCGGTGCACGGCGACCTGCTCGGGACCACGATATTTCCCAGCGGCAATTTCACCAGCGAGCACTTCACCCCGCTGCTGCTGGCCCTCGCGCCGTTTTATGCGCTGGTCCCCCGGGCCGAGACATTGCTGGTGGTCCAGTGCCTGTGGTTGTGCTCCGCCGTGGTCCCGCTGTGGCTGTGGACCCTGCGCCGCCACGGCAGCCCGCTGCTCGCGGCCGCGCTGGGCCTGGCCTGGCTGCTCTCGCCCTTCGTGCACGCGAATGCGCTGTGGGACTTCCACGATCTGACCCTCGGCGTCCCGGTGGTGCTGTGGGCCCTGTGGGCCCAGGCCGCCGACCGACCGCGCCTGCTCTGGGCCTTCGTCGCCGCGCTGCTGCTGGTCCGCGAGGAGATGGCGCTGGTCGCCCTCTTGCTCGGCCTGCTGGCGGTCCTCGAGGGCGAGCGGCGCCGCGGCGCCGCGGTGATGCTGGTCTCGCTGACCTGGTTCGTGCTGGTCGCCCGTTTCCTCGCCCCGAGCGCCGGCCTTCAGGCCTATCCACAATCGCTGCACGGCGGTCTCTCGGCCGACTCCGGCTACGCCGACCTCAGCGCGCTGATCCTCGGCGACCCGCTGTTCATGGGGCTCGAGCTGCTGCGCGCCAGCAAGTTCGGGCTGCTGCTCGCGCTCCTGACCCCGCTCGCCCTGTTGCCCGCGCTCGGCGGACGCGTGCTGCTCCTGCTCGCGCCCGGCGTCGCCATCCTGGCGCTCAGCGCCAACAAGGCGGTCGCCAACCCCGGCTTTCATTACACCAGCTTTTTCCTGCCGGTGGTGTTCGCCGCGGCCGCGCCCGGCCTGCTCCGCCTCGAGCGCTGGCTGGCTCGCCCGGCCGCCCGCGAGGCCGCGGCCGCGATCGTCGTCACGGCGCTCGCCTTCAATTGGAGCTTCGGCGTATTCGCCCCCAACACGACCTTTCGCGCCGGCTTCTCGCCCGTCTCGTGGTCCCTCACGGCGGAGCAGCGCGAGCGCCACGCCTGGGTCGCGGCGCTCGCCGACGCCCTGCCGCCCGACGCCTGCGTCGCCGCGACCGGCAAGGTCGGCGCGCAGCTGGCGGGTCGTCGCTGCCTGGTCCGCTTCGGCGACCGCAGCGACGTCGACTACGTCGTCGTCCTGCTGTCCGAATTCCACAATCGCAGCAACCCACATCTGCGCGCCATTCAGGACAGCGGCAATTTCCGCGAGCAGCAGCAGGCCCACGGGATCCTCGTGCTCGAGCGGATCCCGAGGTGACGGGGAACTCCACCGATCACGCGCCACCGATCAAGCTGCACCGATCAAGCGCCACCGATCACGGCGCCAGCACGGGCCGGTCTCCGGCCTCGTAATCGATCAGGGACCCACCGCTCAGCGCGCTGGCGACCGCCTCCAGGAGCTGCATGGCCCGCGCTATCGCGGGTATCTGGCGATGGACCCGCAAGACCCACGCCTGGAGCGTGTGCTCCCCGGTGGCGATCGAGAGCAGCCCCACACGTTCGCCGACGCCCGGCTTGTGCTTCGAGAGCGCGGGAAACCCGGCATCACGCAAATGTGCGTACAACTCGGGCAGGACCCAGCCCGCGAGCGAGCGCTCGAACACGAGCAGCGTCGAGGTCGGCCGGATCCGGTACGCGACGCGGGCCCGACAGTCCGGCCAGATCGTGATCTCCACCCGTCCGGTGTTGCCCGCGACATCACGGATGTAGCCGTCGAGGTATCGGACCGTTGTCCAGGTATCCTGCATCGGCGGCGATCGCAGGGTACACCGCCGGGCATGGATCGGCCCGCGCACCCGACGATCCGCCCGGGACATCCACGTGGCGCTCCTGAACCGCCTCCTCGAGCCTCGCCGTGGCCCCCCTGCAGTCACTGCGCAGCAGGCGCCGGTCGAAGGATTCGACTATCATGGGGGCGAGGTGCCCCGGAGCCGCCGAGCGGCCCCCTGACCTCGATTCCGGGTCCGTGCCACCCCTGACCACAGGGCGCTCTGTAAGCACCAACCACGGAGTATCCCAATATGCCGACAGTTCGGCAATCGGTGGCGAGTGCGATATTATTGGTGCGGACTGTGGCTTTGGCGAGTCCGGACTCGTGGCTTTGGCGAGTCCGGACTCGTGGCTTTGGCGAGTCCGGACTCGTGGCTTTG
>ERZ795056.1854-NODE-1854-length-24244-cov-6.922279_pt1 | contig 24244 bp, 23 predicted proteins | sample MGYA00375140_ERZ795056 | MGnify/ENA primary metagenome ERZ795056 (study PRJEB30185, sample SAMN05720227) | activated sludge metagenome | isolation source: Anaerobic digester | place: USA | collected 2015-03-09 ... | reverse complement strand
TTTACCTACGGCGGGGCGCTCAAGATGTTTTCCAAGCATTGGAAAATGGGCGTCGGCGAGTTCCATCGTTCGTTCAACAAGAAGGCGTTTCTGAAGGCGTTGCAGCGACTGCTGCCCGAGTTACAGATGGAGGATCTTGCGCCGGGCGGCGCAGGTGTCCGGGCGCAGGCCGTGACGCCGGATGGAGGCCTGGTGGACGACTTCAAGATTGTCGAAGCCGACAAGATGATCCATGTCCTCAACGCGCCTTCCCCGGCGGCGACCGCCTCCATCAGCATCGGCCAAGCCATCGCGCAGATGGCAGAGAAGAGTCTTCTTAACCACTAAGGGTCACTAAGAGGCACTAATGGGAGAGCACTTGCTGCAACAGGAAGGGTATGACCTGATGGCAGCCGCATTCGAGGTCTACAAGGAAATGGGAAGCGGCTTCTTGGAGGATGTTTACCAAGAGTGTCTTGAGAGAGAATTGGCATCGCGAGGTATGTGTTTCCGGCTGAAGCCAAGCCTCGAAATCCAATTCAAGGGCAAGTCTCTGACAAAGAGATACGTCCCTGATCTGATAGTGGCGGAAGGAATCGTTGTTGAACTTAAGGCGGTGCAAAGACTGGCTCCTGAGCATGAGGCCCAACTTCTCAATTACCTTAGAGCCACACGGAAGAAGGTCGGATATCTGATCAACTTTGGTGCTTCTGGCAGGCTCGAGTGGAAGCGTATGGTTTTGTAGTCCCAACTTTAGTGAGTATTAGTGACTATTAGTGGTTTATCTCTTCAATCTGACTGGCGATGGCAGGTGCGCCACAGCCTTCGGTGTCTTGAAGACTTGGAGCGGCGGTTCAAGCTGACCGCCGCGGAGCGTCGTGCCATCCAGGGCCTGGACGGACGGATGCCGATTGCGATCACGCCCTATTACGCTGACGTGATTGCGCGGAGTCCGGCGCTGAGGAAGACGATGCTGCCCAGACCGGCTGAATTCATCCGCGCACCGGGTGAGTTCGAGGACTCGCTGGGTGAGGATGGACACAGTCCCGTTCCGGGGTTGGTTCATACGTATCCGGATAAGGTTCTCTTTCTTGTGACGGATCGGTGCGCCGTCTACTGCCGGTACTGCACGCGTTCCCGATTGGCCGGGTCCGGCACGTTGAAGTCCTCGACAGCGGCCTGGAAGCGGGCGATCGCGTATATCCGCAAGACGCCGGCGATTCGCGATGTGCTGGTGTCGGGTGGAGAGCCGCTGGTGCTCTCGGATGAGAAACTTGACTGGTTGCTCCGGCGTCTGCGGGCGATTCCGCACGTGGAAATCATCCGCATCAGCACCAAGGTTCCGGCGGCGATGCCGCAGCGCATCACGCCGAACGTGGTGCGGGTTTTGCGCAAGTATCATCCGTTGTGGCTGAGCGTGCATTTCACACATCCGGATGAACTCACGCCTGAGTCCGGTCGAGCATGCGCGCGACTGGCAGATGCCGGGATTCCCATGTGCAGCCAAACGGTACTGCTCAAGGGCGTGAACGACAGCCCGGGAGTGATCAAGAAGTTGATGCAGGGCTTGCTGCGTTTCCGGGTGAAGCCGTACTACCTTCATCAGTGCGATGCGGTTGCCGGATGCTCGCATTTTCGCACGCCGGTGGAGAGAGGCCTGGAGATCGTCCGTAGTCTTCATGGGTTCACATCAGGCTACGCAGTGCCCACGTTCATGATCGATGCGCCCGGTGGCGGCGGAAAAGTTCCCGTGGCGCCGGATTACGTTGCCGGTCGCGAGAAGGGCGAGTGGCTTCTGCGGAACTACCTCGGAAGCATCTTCAGATATCGCGATGGGACATCGCGGTTTGGGCGCGACATCAGGAAGGCCCGGGGCTGACGCCTTCGTCGTTCCGGCGTGCCGCCTCCATCAGCAACGACATGGTCGGTGCGTCGATCGTCTGGTCGGGGAATTCCTGGCAGGATTCGGCGGAGAAGGCGCCCGACTTCCATCGCATGAGTTCATAGAACGCCATTTCGCCGGAGAGCGCAGCGACATTGGCGGCCACGATGTTTCCATCGCGCAGGTAGAGGTAGCCGGTCGTTCCGTCGCGTGTGAGGATCACCTTCATACTGCGCAAACCCGCGCACAGGATCTGGATGAGATCCGAGAGCATGATCTCGCTCAAGCTGCCGGCCATTGCGCCAAGAGGCTTCGCCGGGCGCACGGCGAGGAGCTTGTTGAGCTTGATGAAGAGGAGTTCCATATCCACCGGTCGCAGAATCACATCCTCCGCTCCGGCCTTGAGACACTCGCGGGCGACGCGCTGGCTCTTTCTGGACGTCAGCATGAGGATGGGGATTCCCTGCGTTTCGGGTTTCTCCTTGAGCGCGGCGCACAGTGCGCGTCCGCCATCGATGGGCATATCGAGTTCGACCAGCATTACATCGGGCTTGAACTCGGCAAGTGCGGCTTCGGCTTCCGGCGCGTTTCCGACCACGCAGGTGTCGAAGCCCCGGTTGCGGAGGGGAATGGAAATGACCGAGTTGACGACCTCGGCGGGATCGACGATGAGAATCTTGCCGACGGGCGCCTCCGCGCTGAGCAGGAACTGCTCGTCGCGCAGGATCAGCATGAATTTCCCGAGGATGGCGCTGCGCATGGAAGAAACCGCCCAATTGGCGCGAAGTTGACGCCGCACGGCGTTGAGATCGCGCTCGATGCCGGGTTGCTCGCGGCGGAGTTCCTGGTAGCCGGCGACGAGGCTAAGGACCTGGATGCCCATGTTGGGGCATTCGGGGTTTACGAATTCATCCGGCACATCGAGCATGTCTTCAAGATGATGCTCTTGGGAAAGAGGGTCGATCAACTCCGGGTGATCGAGCAGGGCCGAGAGCCACGCGACAAGGACGATTTTCTCGCTCTGCACCGGAGGAAGTTGGAGTCGGCCTGCGAGCAACTGCGCGTAGCGAGCCATGCCAGCCGTCTCGGCGAAGATGGAGGAATCTTTCGCATGGGCGTGCACCAACATGCGGGCGACAAGGACTCCACCTTCGATGCGCTTGACCTCAAGTTCCTCTATCCGTCGCTGGTTCATAAAGCATTGCTGCGCAGATGATCCTCCATGCCGTTGCCCCAAGTCAATACGCTGTGGTGTCCGCGGCGTAAAGCTCGACCCTCGACAGGAAGGCCGCCGGCGCCTATCCTTACCCGTGAGGGGAAGGTCGCATGAACAAACGGGCTTCGATATTGCTGACGTTCTTCAGCCTTGTGTTCGCGGCAGCGGGGGCCACTTTCTACGTTTCGCCTTCGGGTTCCGCGACACCGCCGTTCGACACGTGGGCAAGAGCCGCCCGGCATCCTGATCCGGCCTATGCAGCGGCGGGCAACGGCGACATCATCTGGGTGGCGCCGGGGACCTACGCCATCACAAATCCTGCCTCTCTGGTCACACTCGATAAGTCCGTTGTCTTGAAGAGTTCGGGTGGTGCAGGGGTGACGCTGCTCGATGGCGGCCATCCCGTGATGACCAACGGTGGTCTGACAGTACTGGACGGTTTGATCGACGGCTTCACGATTCAGCGATTCAACAAGGGTCTGATTCTCGGCGGCGGCGTGGTGCAGAACTGCATCATCCGCAGCAATAATTGGGTGGGTGTGGAAATGGATGGGGGGACGGGCTTGCTCCGCAACTGCGGGGTGATTCTGAACAATGGCGGTGGTGTGGAGATGCACGGCGGTTTGGTTGAGTCGTGCGTCATCAGCGGCAACGTGCAACGCCTCTGGTCCGGTGGCGGCGGCGTATTCTTTCAGCCGGGCGAGGGCGGGACAGTACGGTGCTCAACCATCCGCAACAACACGGCGACCAACGGTGGTGGTGTGTATATGGATACGGCGACATGCCGTGTCGAGCACTGCATCATTCGCGACAACACGGCGCTGGAGTCAGGCGGCGGAGTCTATGTCCAGGGCGGCGTGCTGCTTGCCGGGCATCGGTTGGAGAACTGCGTGATTGCGCGCAACTCGGCGACGTTGGGCGGTGGCGTATATGTGACCGATGGATGCTTCATTGATGCATGCACGATTGCCGACAACACGGCTGGAACGGGTGGCGGGTTGAGATTCTTCGACACGGCGCTTGCGGGCACGGGTTCCATCGTAAACACGGTGATCTACAGCAACACGGCCTCGTCCGAAGCCAATTGCGCGATGAGCGTGTCGAACTACGGCGTCACGTATTCATGTACGATTCCCAAACCGGCGAATGCCGATGCGACCGTCTTCACCAACGCGCCGCGATGGATCAATGGCAGCCAACTGAATTACCGGCTGAGTGCGGGGTCGCCCTGCATCGACGCCGGGTTCACGCAGTCGTGGATGCCGGGGGGCATCGACGTCTATCGGGGGACGCGCGTGGTGGCGAGTGCCGTGGATATCGGGGCCGACGAGTTTGGTCACGTGCCGAACGACTTCAATGGTGACGGTCGGGGGGACTTGGTGGTGTTTCACAGCGCCGCGGGCAATTGGTATGTGCGTTCGCTGACGGGAGGGACGTTGGCGCTGGGCGAGAACTGGGGCTTCGCGGGTTGTGTTCCCGCGACCAGTTGGCTTGACACGGGGACGGGCGTGGCGCAGGCCGTCTTCCATCCGGCGTCGGGGCAATGGTATGTGAAGAAGTTCCATGGCGCGGTGGCGGTTTCGGGATTGAACTGCGGGTTCAGCGGGTGCGTGCCTGTATATAAGGACTATAGTGGAGATGGAGCGGGGGATGTGGGTGTCTATGACCCGGCGGCTGGAAACTGGTACATCCCGGGCCTGTTGTGGGGTGTGAACTGGGGGTTCCCCGGCTGCCGGCCAGTTGCGGGTGATTATGACGGCAACGGGTTGGTGGACCTTGCGGTTTTCGACACGGCGACGGGCAACTGGTACGTCAAGCTGCTGAACGCTTCCGGCGGCGGGGTGGCGCTGGGTGATGCGGTGCTGCTGGGCGTGAACTGGGGATTCGGCGGCTGCGTGCCGGTGCCGGGCGACTATGACGGCGACGGCGTCTGGGACTTGGCGGTGTTCGATGCGGCAACCGGCAACTGGTACATCCGCGCGGTGAGCGGGGCGAGCATCCTGTTCCAGTACAACTGGGGGTTCAACGGATGCACGCCGGTCGCGGGCGACTTTGACGGTGATGGAGCGTACGATCTTGCCGTGTATCACGCCGCGACGGGCAACTGGTACATCCGCAGTCTCAACGGGACAGTGATGGCCGCGCCGGTGAACTGGGGTTGGAATGCGACAGAACCCGTAGGCCTCTAGAACCCACCTTGAAATCCCCTTGGCGCCGCGCGGCTGCGTAGCTTGCAAAAAGACGGGCATCGTCGTACTCTGTGGCCCTTTTCCGGAAAGGACGAACGGCACGGGTATGGAATGGCTTGTTAAGAAGATCGTCGGGACAAAGAACGAGCGCGATGTGAAGAAGATGCGCCCGATCGTCGCGCGCATCAACGAGCTGGAGCAGCAACTCCAGTCACTGTCCGATGAACAGCTCAAGGCGAAGACGCAAGAGTTCCGGGAGCGCGTGCGCAACGGTCAGACCCTCGACGACATCATGTGCGAAGCGTTCGCCGTGGTGAAGAACGCGTGCCGCCGTCTTGTCGGCACCGAGGCCGATGTTTGTGGCCACAAGCTGAAGTGGGACATGGTCCCGTTTGATACGCAGATCATCGGCGGCATCGTTCTCCACCAGGGCAAGATCGCTGAAATGGCGACGGGCGAAGGCAAAACGCTGGTGGCGACCATGCCGGTCTACCTCAACACGTTGGCCGGTCAGAGTGTCCATGTTGTGACGGTGAACGATTACCTGGCCCGCCGCGACTCGGAGTGGATGGCCACGGTGTACCGTTATCTCGGGTTGACCGTCGGCTGTATCCAGAACCAGATGCGGCCGGATGAGCGCCGCATCGAGTATGCCAAGGACATCACCTACGGCACGAACAGCGAATTCGGCTTCGACTACCTGCGCGACAACGGCATGGCCTATCATCCCGAAGAGATGGTGCAGCGCGGGCATCACTTCGCGATCATCGACGAAGTTGACAGCATCCTGATCGACGAGGCCCGCACGCCGCTGATCATCTCAGGCCCGGCGCCGTATTCGACGACGCAGTACCAGGAGTTGAAGTCGCACGTCGAGCGCCTCATCCGACGGCAGAGGGATCTCTGCAACCGCCTGATGCAGGAAGCGCGCACCCTGATCGAGCGCAAGCAGGACGACGAGGCGATGCCCAAGCTCTACCAGGTCCGGCAGGGCATGCCGAAGAACAAGCAGCTTCTTCACATGATGGAAGAGTCCGGAACCCGGCGCCTGATCGAGAAAGTCGAATCACAGATGCTGATCGACATGAACAAGGAAAACGCGCGGGCGCTGCGCGAGGAACTCTATTTCACCATCGACGAAAAGGGCAACGATGCGAACCTGACGGAGAAGGGCTGCGAAGCATTGAGCCCGAACGATCCTGACGCCTACGTGTTGCCCGACCTCGTCAGCGCGCTGGCCGTGCTGGATGGCGATGCCACGTTGACCGAAGAGCAGAAGATCGAGAAGCGGCAGGAGCTTCAGAACCAATTTGCCGATCGTAGCGAGCGCATCCACGCGGTCGATCAACTCATTCGCGCGTACAGCGTGTACGAGCGCGACGTGGAGTATGTCGTGCAGGACGGTGAAGTCATCATCGTCGACGAGTTCACCGGGCGACTCATGCCGGGGCGCCGTTGGAGCGACGGGTTGCATCAGGCCGTCGAGGCAAAGGAAGGCGTGACCATTGAGCGCGAGACGCAGACGCTCGCCACGATCACGATCCAAAACTATTTCCGCCTCTACAAGAAACTCGCCGGCATGACCGGTACAGCCGAGACGGAAGCGGACGAGTTCCACCAGATCTACAAGCTCGACGTGGTGGTCATACCTACTAACCGGCCCGTGCGTCGCGTGGATGGCGACGATCACATCTATAAGACCCAGCGCGAGAAGTACAACGCCATCATTGCGGAGATTGAGGAGTGCCATAAGAACGGCCAGCCGGTGCTGGTGGGTACGATCTCCGTCGAAACCTCCGAACTGATCAGTCGCATGCTGCGGCGCATGGGTATTCCGCACAACGTACTGAACGCGAAGAATCACGCGCGTGAAGCGGAGATCGTTTCGCTGGCGGGTCAGCGTGGAGGCGTCACCATTGCCACCAACATGGCCGGCCGAGGCACGGACATCAAGCTGGGCGATGGGGTGGTGTACCTTCCGCGGGATGTCATCACGTCGAATCGCAAGCTGGATGAGAAGGTGGACGGCACGACGTTGCGGAAGATGCTGCAGGAGAAACCCTGCGGCCTGCACGTGATCGGCACGGAGCGCCACGAGGCGCGCCGGATCGACCGCCAGCTTCGCGGGCGCTGCGCCCGGCAGGGCGACCCTGGTTCGTCGCGATTCTACATTTCGCTGGAAGACGACCTGATGCGCCTGTTCGGCTCGGACCGCATTGCGGGTATCATGGAGCGGCTGGGCATCCAGGAGGGTGAGGTGCTGCAGCATCCGTGGCTCAACCGGTCGATCGAGACCGCGCAGCGCCGCGTGGAACAGCACAACTTCTCCATCCGCAAGCGCACGCTCGAATATGACGACGTGATGAACAAGCAGCGCGAGATCATCTACAGCTTCCGCAGTGAGATCGTCGCCAGCCCCGATACACGCCCGCACCTCTACAACGTAGTGGATGATGTCGTGCACTCCAAGGCCGAGGAAGCGCTGGCCGACGAGGACGAGGATGCGCTGAAGCATTTCACAGCCTGGGCGAACACGACTTTCCCGGTGGGTCTGAAGGTTGATGATGTGGCGGGGGTTGAGGATGCCGCGGCGCTGGCGGCAAAGGTGACCGATCGCGTGTTCAAGGCGTATGAAGTCAAGGCGCGGTTGGAAAACCCCGACGGATTGAAGCACATGGAGCGGATGATTCTGCTTCAGGCGATCGACACGCATTGGCAGGAATATCTCCGAAACATGGATACGCTGCGGCAGGGCGTGGGCCTGCGGGCCTATGGGCAGCGCGATCCGCTGGTGGAGTACAAACACGAAGCCTACACGATGTTCTCGGACCTGATGGACCGCATCAAGAGCGATGTCTCGCACAAGATGTTCCGCTCGGCCACGACGGCCGAGGCGTTCAAGTCGTTCCTGGCCGAGTTGCCGCAGATGTACATCCACGACGAGGTGTCGACGTTGGGTCGTGGTCAGGCAGCGGCACCGGCGGCGGCGAGCCGGCGGGCCCCCGCGTCAGGTGCCGAACAGGCGTTGGATGCGGCGTTGGCTTCCAAGGGTACCCCGGTCAGGCGTGACGAACCCAAGGTCGGGCGCAACGATCCGTGCCCGTGCGGCAGCGGTAAGAAGTACAAGAAGTGCCACGGCGTCGGCAAGTGAGTCAGGGCGTCGTGGGCGCGTTCGTTTCCGTGGCCACGGGTTTCTTGTTCATGAACTGGTAAACGCCGGTGATGTTGCCGCGAACTACGCCATAGATTTCGACAAACTGGGCTTTCAAATCCAAGTCCTGCATCAGCTCGGCATCCTTCTTTACCACGAGCGTCTGACCGTAGAAGTGAACGTTGCCCACGATGCGCCCATCGATGTCCGCGGTCTGGCAAAGCATGGCAATGCCCCGGTCGCTGCCCTTGCGGATGGAGACCGACTGGCCGACGAAAATCGTCGGCTCGGTGATGCGTTCGTTCACCACAATGACCTGTTGCTCAATCTTGCGATAGCCCTCACGCTCGAAGCGTTCCATGACGGTGTTGTATTGCTTCACCACGATGCGTCCGACAAAGAAGAGGATGATGATGGCGAGCAAGGTGACAACCGTGCAGCCGAGGCCGCAACCCAGAAGGCATCCGAATTTTGATGACTTTTGCACGGGCGCTGTGTTCATGTCCTGCATGGCTTCCCTCCGTCGTTCATCGCGCGAGTCGTCGAAAGGCATATAAACATCGCTTTGTCGAAAACTTCAAGCCTTCCCGCCCTTTGTTGAGCAGTTGCAAAGCTTCCATATTCAATTAACATGTCCGCGCTGATCATGAAACTCAGTCCAAAGATCGAGCGCTGGATACCGCGGCTGGCTGCGGCGGTTTCAGGGCTGCTTGTCTCGGCGGCGTTTCCTCCGCTGGAGTGGTGGGGTGCGGCCTGGCTGGGCTTGGTGCCGCTGCTGCTGGCGGTGCGGCAGACCGATACACGGTCCGCGGCGCGTTTGGGTCTTCTGGCCGGTGCGTGTTGCTGGCTCACGTCGATCCAGTGGCTCACGCATGTGACGGTGGTGGGCTGGATCATCCTGAGCCTCTACTGCGCACTCTATTTCATACCGATTGCGGTCGTGTTTGCGGCATGGACCCGGCGGTTTGGTGGGGCGACCTGGTGGAGAAATCTGGCACTCATGCTGCTGGGCGCCGCGGTCTGGGCGGGCTCCGAATATGTGCGGTCCAACCTGTTGACCGGATTCCCGTGGAATCCGCTGGGGGCGACGCAATATCGCAGCACGCCGTTGATCCAGATTGCGCGCTGGGGCGGGGTGTACGCCGTATCCGCACTCGTGGTGTTTGTGAATCTTGCGGCGACACTCACGATGCTCCGCTATGCAGTGCATGGATGGCGCCGCACGCGCTTTCATCCGGAAATCATATTCGGCTTTCTCGCGATGGCGGGCTGCGTTACGCTTGGATGGTCGGTGATGAAGAACGACGTCGTGGAATCGCGCAAGTTGCGCGTGGCGCTGATCCAGCCGAATATTCCGCAGGACGATAAGTGGACATCGGACACGGTGGATATGATCTACGGGCGGTTGCGCGACCTGACGACCTCGGCAGCGCATGCGGAGGGATTGCACCTTCTCGTATGGCCGGAGACTGCCGTCCCGGATGATGTGCGATATAGTGAGACCAGCCTCGGTCTGGTCTACGAAATGGTCTCCAACGGCGTGCCGTTGCTGGTCGGCTCGATGGATACCAAGTGGAACGACGACGGGCCGCGCTACTACAACAGTTCGTTTCTCTTCGACAGGGACGGGGCCATTGTCGGCGCCTACAATAAACGCCATCTGGTTGTCTTCGGCGAGTACATTCCATTCCAGCCGTATGCATCCTTCATAAAGGCGCTGACACCGATCCAGGAAAGTTTCTCCCCGGGTTTCTTCAGTGCGGTATTCGACCTGTCGCCGCCGGGCATTACGTTCTCGGTGCTGATCTGTTTCGAGGACACCATGGCCAAGCTGGCGCGCGAATGCGTGCGCAACGGTGCGCGTCTGCTGATCAACCAGACCAACGATGCATGGTTCGATCCATCCAGCGCATCGCGCCAGCAGATGATCCAGTGCATCTTCCGCTGCGTGGAAAACAATGTTCCCGCGGCGCGCGCGACGAACACGGGCGTGTCGTGCGTGATCGACCGGTTCGGGCGTGTGCGCGGGGTCCTTGCGGGCCCGGATGGGCAGGTGCGAGTCGCCGGCTACCAGACCTTCGAGCTGGATGTGCCGCAGGCCCTTGCGCGGCTTACCTTCTACACACGGCATGGCGACCTGTTTGCCGGATCATGCGCCATCATCGCGCTGCTGGGCGTCATCGTCGCGCTGCGGCAGGGACGCGCGGATGCCCGCCGGGCCTGAGAATATGATCGACCGCCCGGCTTCTCTTACCTTATAGAAAGCACGACTGGTTCGCGGCCCCACAAGGTGAAAAGCCGCGTCGGCGGGAGATTAGAGCATGTTGAGCGATCTTCAGGATAGATTGCAGACGGTCCGCAGGCACCTCCAGGAAATGCGAGGTTATCTTTGACGTCGACCACCGCCGCCAGGAATTGAGCGATCTTCAAGCCCAGGCCACAACGCCCACCTTTTGGAACAACCAGCTCAAGGCGAAGGAAGTCATCGCCCGCACCAACGCCGTCCGCGCGGTGTTGGACCCCTTCGACGCCATCTCCAAAGATGCCGAAGAGGCCTCCGTCCTCCTGGAACTCGCGGAGGCCGAAACGGATCCCGCGCAGCAAGCGGCCGTGTTGAAGGAGATTGACGTTCAACTTCATCACGCGGAGAAGTCCTTCAGCGATCTTGAGCTGCGCGCACTGCTGAGCGGAAGGTTCGATGCCAGCAATGCCTACCTCAGTCTCCACGCGGGCGCAGGCGGCACGGAGTCGTGCGATTGGGCCGACATGCTGTTGCGGATGTACCGGCGTTATTGCGAGGACCACGGATACGAGGTCAGCGTCCTCGATTATCTCGCAGGTGAAGAAGCCGGGGTGAAGAGTGTCACGATCCTCGTCACGGGGCCCTTTGCATACGGCTACCTGAAGGCCGAACGCGGCGTACACCGGCTCGTGCGCATCAGTCCGTTCGATTCGAACAAGCGTCGGCACACCTCGTTTGCCTCACTCGATGTTGTGGCCGAAGTGGATGAAACGATTGATATTCAGATCGATGACAACGATCTTCGGGTGGATACCTATCGATCGAGCGGCGCGGGCGGGCAGCACGTCAACAAGACTGATTCGGCCATCCGCCTGACACATCTGCCGACGGGTATCGTCGTGGCCTGCCAGGCCGAGCGTTCCCAGCACAGCAATCGCGACCGCGCAATGAAGATGCTGATGGCCAAGCTGTACGAGTACGAGATGGACAAGAAACGGAAGGAGATGGAGAAGTTCTACGGCGAGAAAGGCGAGATCGCCTGGGGTCACCAGATCCGTTCCTATGTGCTGCAGCCTTATACCATGGTGAAGGATCACCGCACCGAGACGGAAACCGGCAATGTGCAGGCGGTACTCGATGGCGATCTGGATATGTTCATCGAGGCGTATCTCAAGCAGAATCGCGAAAAGGAACCGGCCTAGCCCGTGAATATTCTTCAACAGATTGTGGCCGACAAGCGGCGCGAGGTGGCGGAGGCAAAGAAAGTGCGTCCGCTGGACAAGCTTCGCGCCGGGTCGCTGGCGCGGCCGGCGCCGCCGGCGTTCGCCCGGTCACTGGCCTCGGTGCCCATGGGACTGATCGCCGAGGTGAAGCATCGTTCGCCCTCGGCCGGAGTGATCCGCGACCCGTTCGATCCGTCCGGGATTGCAGCCGCCTACCAGGCCGCGGGCGCGCAGGCGGTCTCCGTGCTGATGGATGGCAAGTACTTCGGTGGGGGGGAAGGTGATTTTCGGCAGGTGCGCAGCACGGTGACGCTGCCGTTACTCTACAAGGAGTTTGTGGTCGATGAGTGGCAGGTGTGGCATGCGGCATCCGTTGGCGCGTCGGCCGTGTTGCTGATTGCCGCCGTGCTGGACGATGCAGCCCTGAAGCGTTTTGCCGCGTGCTGTGCCGAAGCGCGCGTCGAGCCGTTGCTGGAGGTCCATGACGCCGCCGAGATGGAGAGGGCCGTGGAGAGCGGTGTACGCTGCATCGGCATCAACAATCGCGACCTGAAGACGTTCAAGGTTTCGCTGGAAACCAGCCTGTCATTGGTTGGGCGCGCGGGACCCGATGCGCTGGTAGTGAGCGAGAGCGGGATTCGTTCCGCCGATGATGTGCGTCGGCTTAAGGCGGCAGGGGTGCAGGCGATTCTTGTCGGTGAGCACCTGCTGCGGCAGCCGGATCTGGTCGACGCCGTCCGCTCGCTGATGGTGGGGATCGCGCCGGGGATGGAGTAGGACATGCCGGTACATGTAAAAATCTGCGGCCTGTGTTCTGCGCGCGATGTTGAAGCCGTCGCCGCGTTGAAGCCCGATGCGATGGGATTTGTATTCTGGAAGTCTTCGAAGCGGCACGTGGAGCCGGCCGACGTGGCCGCGTGGGTCCGGCATTTGCCGAAGGACATCCTGAAGGTGGGCGTGTTTGTTGATGCCCCGGCAGTCGATGTCATTCGCGTGACAGAAATGGTGGGGCTGGACGTGGTGCAGTTGCACAGTGACGAAGGCCCGTCCGTGGCGGCCCGGATACCGGTGCGTGTTTGGAAGGTGGTCTATCCCGGCAAGACCGACCTCTCGCGCCTGGGGGCCTATCACGTTGACGCGTTCCTAGTGGACAGTTACAGTGCCACTTTGCCGGGCGGCACGGGCGTTACTGCCGACTGGGCGGCGGCCAGGAAGTTGGTGAAGTCTGTGAAGACCCCCGTTGTGCTGGCCGGCGGTTTGACGCCGGAGAATGTGCGTGAGGCCATTCGCCAGGTGGAGCCGTGGGGCGTGGACGTCAGTTCAGGTGTTCAGTTGCAGCCACGTGAGAAAGATATGGCCAAGGTGAAGCTTTTCATCGAACGAAGCAGAGGCGTATGAACGTACCGGATACCAATGGGCATTTTGGAGTGTTCGGGGGCATGTTTGTTCCCGAGACGCTCATGGCGCCCCTGCACGAATTGGCGAAGGAATACGCGTGCGCGCGCCGCGATCCGGCGTTTCGCAAGGAGTTGAACTACTACCTTAAGGAATATGTCGGGCGCCCGACCCCGCTCTATTTCGCCCGCCGCATGACTGAGGAACTTGGCACGGCGCGGATCTATCTCAAGCGCGAAGATCTTTGCCACACCGGTGCGCACAAGATCAACAACAGCATCGCGCAGGTTCTGCTCGCCCGGCGCATGGGCAAGCGGCGGGTGATCGCGGAGACGGGCGCGGGTCAGCATGGCGTGGCCACGGCGACGGCCGCGGCGCTGTTCGGACTCGAGTGCGCCGTGTACATGGGCAAGGTCGACATGGAGCGGCAGTCGCTCAACGTTTTCCGCATGCGGAGTCTCGGTGCGGAGGTGATTCCCGTCACCGCCGGACAACAGACGCTGAAGGAAGCGATCAGCGAGGCGATGCGCGACTGGGTGACGACGGTCCGCTCGACACATTACGTGCTCGGCACGGTTCACGGACCTCATCCCTATCCGATGATGGTGCGCGATTTCCAGAGCGTGATCGGCCGCGAGGCGCGGCGGCAGTGCCTTCAGATGGAAGGACGCCTGCCGACGACACTGGTCGCGTGCGTGGGAGGGGGGAGCAATGCGATGGGGCTGTTCCACGCGTTCCTCAAGGATCGTGGCGTCGGCATGATTGGTGTCGAAGCGGGCGGACTTGGCGTTCGCACCGGAAAACACGCGGCGCGTTTTGCGGGTGGGCGACTGGGCATTCTGCAGGGCGCGCGGACCTACGTGCTGCAGGATCGGGACGGGCAGATTCAGTTGACGCACTCCGTCAGCGCCGGTCTCGACTACGCCGCTGTCGGGCCGGAGCACGCGTGGCTGCGTGACCGCCGTCGTGCGGAGTATTCTCACGTGACGGATGTCGAGGCCGTGAATGCGTTCAACACCCTGGGGCGGTGGGAGGGTATCCTGCCGGCGCTGGAGTCGGCGCATGCCGTGGCCTACGTCATCCGCAACGCGCGGCGCTGGAAGAAGAAGGATTTGGTCATCATCAACCTCTCCGGCCGCGGTGACAAGGACGTTCAGCAGGTCGCCGAGTGGGAGAGGAAGAAGAAGTCACGAGTGAATAGTAAACAGTGAGCAGTGATCGGTCGGCTGCAAGGAACACTATGAGTCTTAGAAGCATGACAGGGCATGGGCAGGGGACAGCTTCTGCATCGGGCATCCTTGTGAGTGTGGAGATCAGTTCGGTCAATCGGAAGCAGTTGGATGTCTCCATCGGACTGCCGAGGTCGCTCGGTGCGCTTGAGCCGCGGGTTCAGGAGGAAGTGCAGAAGTGGCTGTCACGGGGCCGGGTGACGGGAGAGGTGAATGTACAGCTTTCTCCGGCCGCGCGCCGTGAGGCGGTCTGCGTGGATGCCGAGCTCGCGGGCGCCTATCTTCGTGAACTGCGCAGCGCCGCCAAACGGCTGCATCTGACCGATGACTTCCAAGGGAGTGCGTTGCTCTCGCTGCCGGATGTGGTTCGTTTCGAACAGCCGGCCGCATCTTCGGATGTGGCATGGCCGCTCGTTGAGAAAGCCTTGAAGCAGGCGTTGGCGCGTTTGTTGAAAATGCGTGAGCGCGAGGGCAAGGCTCTTCAGAAGGATATGGCCCGGCGGCTGACGTGGATCAGTTCGGTTGTTACGCGGATTCGACGCGTTGCACCGGCCGTCTCCACGCGCTATGCGGAGAAGCTCCGCGCGCGGTTGCGCGAGGCGGGCTTCCTGGCGGAGACGGGCGATGAACGTCTGCTCAAGGAAGTGGCGCTGTTTGCGGATCGCTCGGACGTTACCGAGGAAATGACGCGGCTTGAGAGTCACATTGCGCAGGCTCACAAGATGATGGAGTCGTCCGAGCCGGTGGGTCGCTCGCTGGACTTTCTTGTGCAGGAGATGTTCCGTGAGACGAACACCATCGGATCGAAGGCCAACGATGGCGATGTGGTGAAGGAAGTGGTGGAACTCAAGGCGGAACTGGAACGTATTCGCGAACAGGTGCAGAACATCGAATGATCAAACCCAAGTGGAAAGCCATGATCATCGTCGTGTCGGCTCCTTCGGGGGCGGGCAAGACGACGTTGTGTGACAAGCTGCAGGCAGAGTTCAAGTCGCTCCACTACGCCATCACGGCCACGACGCGTCCGGCGCGTGATGGGGAAGTGGACGGCAAGAGCTACTACTTTCTCACGCCCGACGAATTTCAGAAGCGATTGAAGGCCAACGGGTTCTTTGAGACGGCGATCGTTCACGGGTACCAGTACGGATCGCCCAAGGCCCCGGTGGTCGAGGCCCTGAATGCAGGCAAGGACGTGCTGATGAACCTGGATGTACAGGGCGCGGCACGGATCAGGGACTTCGTGCAGAATGCGCCGGCAGGAGACCCGCTCCAGACGGATCTGATCGACATTTTCGTGGTGCCGCCCTCGTTGGAGACGTTGAGAAACCGCCTGGTCAAGAGGGGTAAGGACGGTTCCGAGGTGATCGAGCGACGCCTGCGGCAGGCAGAAGAAGAGATCTCGCACTGGCGTGAGTACAAGTACATGGTTGTGAACGACGATCTCGCCGAAGCGTATGACAATATGCGGGCGATTATCCTCGCCGAGCATCACCGCATTCGCGACGACATGGAGGACTGACATGAGCAGCAGGCGAATTGTCCTCGGCATCACCGGATCGATTGCCGCCTACAAGGGCGCCGAACTTGTTCGTCTGATGACGGCGAAGAAATGGGATGTGTGGGTGATGATGACGGAGGCGGCGACGAAGTACATCGGTCCGCTGACGTTCCAGGCGTTGACGCGTCATCCGGTTCCTTCGGGTCGCGCCGAGTCCACGCCGTCGGAAATATTCCAACATCTGGACCTTGCCGCGGCGGATGCAGTCGTCATCGCGCCCTGCACGGCAAACGTGCTGGCGAAGATGGCGCACGGCTTGGCCGACGACATTCTGACCGCGACCGTACTCGCGACGAAAGCGCCGCTCATTGTCGCGCCGGCGATGAACGAGAACATGTGGACGCATCCCGCCACGCAGGAGAATGTGGCGACGTTGAAGAAGCGCGGCGTTCGCATGCTGGATGTGGAGAGCGGCGAACTGGCGTGCGGCGTAGTGGGCGCCGGGCGCCTCTGCGCGCTGGAGAAGATTGTTGAAGCCGTGGACAAGGCGTTGTAGTTCCGCTCGCGGAACGAAGCGGTCTTCGTGTTGGACTTCGGACCATGAGATTTCTCGTCACAGCAGGACCCACGCGCGAGGCACTCGACCCCGTGCGGTTTCTCAGTAATCGTTCTTCCGGCCGCATGGGCTATGCCCTTGCGCGGGCTGCGCGCAGCAAGGGCCACGACGTGGTGTTGGTGTCGGGCCCTGTCGCGCTACAACCTCCTGATGGCGTGATGGTTACGCATGTTGTGAGCGCCGCTGAGATGTGCGCTGCCGTGGAGCGCGAGGTGGAGGCCTGTGACGTATTGATCATGGCGGCTGCGGTAGCAGACTGGCGTCCGGTTGAAGTGCGCGCACAGAAGATGAAGAAGTCCGAATCGGTTGCGTCGGTTCACCTCGAGCGCACGCCGGATATTCTGCAGCGCGTGGCCGCGCGAAAAGGCGGACGATGTTTTGTCGGGTTCGCGGCGGAGACGGAAAATGTGGAAGTCGAGGCGAGACGAAAATTGCGCGAGAAGGGGTTGGATCTCATCGTGGCGAACGACGTCACAAAGCCCGGTTCGGGTTTTGATGTGGAGACCAACGAGGTGATCCTCTTGAGCGCGGATGGCGTTGTCGAAAAACTTCCGCTGATGCCGAAGTGCGCTGTCGCGGATCATATCATCGCATGGATTGAGCGACGCGTTTCGGCGCGCTGAGTTTTCCTCTTCGTGATCTCTCCCCGGCGGACTTATCCGCGCAAGTTTCATTTACAAAAAATGAAGCGAAAACGATTGACGCATTGCGGAATGCGCTTTACTTTCATGGTCAGCGGCGTGCGCATCGGTCTTCTTCCATTCGCCGCGAGTGCTCTTTGAATTGTCGGGATGAGACATTGCCTGGAAGAATGTTTCACCCGTATCAGGGCAGACACATCGGTGACGGTCGCGCTGAGCGGACCCGAGACGGTGTGAGGGATGGAGTGTTGCGAAATCCTTCGCGCAAGTTGTACAGCGACAAAGGAGCTTTCTTCAGCAAGGGGGCTTCAAGGATGAGCGGCACGAAAATAACCCGCGAAGTTTGCTTCGCGGGATAGAAAGGGGGGAGATTAGAATGGCGAAGAAGGCGAAAAAGGCGAAGAAGGCCCCGGCTAAGAAGGCAGCCAAGAAAAAGAAATAGTGTCTCGGCAGTGTACCTGCCGTGCAGAGAATTGTATAACAAAGTGGCGGTTCCGATCGCAACAGGCTGCGTCGGTCCCGCCATTTTGTTTTTCTGTTCGACGCAAGGTCCGCTTGCCCCCGTAACTCCTTGACAACCCCACATCTTGTGCGCTAATCACGCACAGGCACAATAGAAGGGATACGGCCCTTGTGCCGTCTGAGGAAAGCATGCGCTGCCCGAAGTGCGGACATCAGGATGACAAGGTGATCGACAGTCGTGCTGTGCGCAACGGCGATGTCATTCGTCGCCGGCGGATCTGCATCAAGTGCAGCTATCGCTTCACCACCTACGAAGAAGTCGTGAAGGCGACGCTGCGCGTGATCAAGCGCGATAGCCGGCACGAGGAGTTCGACAAGAAGAAGTTGATGAGCGGCATCGAGCGTGCGTGCGAGAAACGGCCCATCAGCGCCCAGCAGATCGAGGCGATCGTCGACAACCTCATCTCCGAACTCGAGAGCGAGTACGAGCGCGAGGTGCCGAGCATCGTGATCGGCAAGAAGGTGATGGACCGGTTGGAGAAGATGGACGAGATTGCCTATGTGCGCTTTGCCTCCGTGTACCGCCGCTTCCGCGATGTGAATCAGTTCCTCAGCGAAGTTGAGGGATTGATCGGCCGTCAATGATCTGGAAAACCTCAGAGCATCCCCGGCGCTCCGACGCGCTTCATCAGCACCTCGTTTCTGAAATTGCCGCGGCGTGCGGCGAGTGCCCGTTGCCACCGGAGCAGATGGAAGAAATCGCGCGGGCGGTGGAGGTTTATTGGGATGAGTTCCCCGTCGACGTATCGCTTCCGTCGGACTACGTGAAGTTGATGGTGGCGCGCGCATTGGCGGGAGTGGGCGAAGAGGATGCGGCCCGACGGTTGGCGATGTCGACCGCAGCGGACGAGGAGATGCGTGGGGCGGTGGAGGCCTTCCTGGAATTTACGCATCTGCCTCCTGAAGTGTGGATGCTTTTTGCGTGCGGGTTGGTTCGGCCATCACGTTGGACGATGACCGGCGTGGACTGGGTGTGGGTGTTGGATCTGTCGCGCCTGACGATTGGGCAGGGGGATCAGACGGAACTCGCGGTGCTCCAAGTATTGCGCGCCGTGGTGCGGACGGTGGCGGAGGTTTGGGATCCGGCGCGGGGGCGTGGCGTGATGGGCCTGCGCGAGTTGGGTTCGATGGCTTCGCGTTTGGCTGTGCCGACCGGTTCGGCGCGTTCTGCGGAACGCTGGGTCGGTGTGGTGAAGACGTACTGCGAAGATTTGTTGGGCGCCCTTCAATCGGAGCGGGGCTGGACTTGCCGCCCTGAATTGGTGATTCTGGACGCCGGGATACGGGGGTAATCCTCAACCGGGCGTTGACATTGCCCTGTTTTCTGGTAGTGGTGTACGCGCCTTCGGGCGGAAACGGTTAAAAGGAGTACGATTTATGTCACTTCACGCGAGTCTTAAAGCGGCGAACAAGATCACGACGCGTCGTAACGTTTTGAAGCGTTTCGAGCGTATCGAGATCATGAAGAAGCGCGGCAAGTGGAAAGATGGAGATCGCGGCCACGGATTGCCGAAGACGAAGTCTTCCTGATTTGCCTGACAAGTTGTTGCGCGGCGGCATGCGGGTTCCCGTATGCCGCCGTTTGCTTTTTCCGGTCAGTCGTGGCTGGCGACGAAGTGATCGCGCAGGTAACGGGTGGCGGATTCGAGGTCGGGCAGAATCTTCGTGCAGTAGCGGACCATCCACGGGCTGCAATCCTTGAACGGGAATGGGGAGAAGGCCACGACGAATTTCCCGAGGTCGTGCGCCGCGAAAAAGACTTCCATCGATGTGCCGATGGAGGCCTTGTTGTAATTCACCAAGAGGATGTCGGCGTCGCGCACATCCTGAAGATCGAACTCGGTGATCTCGTTGGCGCTGTCGACCTCGCGGTCCTTGAAATTGCGGCGCATGGGATCGAGAAGGGCAAAATCTTTGGAGAGGAGTTTCTTGGCCTCCTCGCGCCATGAGCGTGCAAAGCCCTCGTGCTCATCCATGATCGGTCCGCTCAGGTAGACTTTCTTCTTCATGATGCTTCCTTTGTGATAAATCGGGTTTGCGCAGAACGGGCTTTTTGTACCCGAAGATTGCGCCGGGTTCAAACCGGAATCGAGACGAGATGACGGTTGATTCCTGCTTGGCGGCGGCGGGGTGGTGCGACTATAGTCTGTGGGTCGTCCGGTGTCCTTCGGAAGGGGGCCGGCGGGTGGGGCAGTTTCCATGGCAAGACGCTATCATGTTGAAGGTACGCGGCGATTTCTCTACTGGGGCGTGGTCTTTCTCGTTATCGGTCTGTGGTGTGTGAAAGACGGCTGGTTTCCTTCCGCCGATGTGCTGGTACGACACCCGTTGGGGAAGGTGGGCGACAGTTTCTACCTGTTCAACAAGAGCCTGGCCTTCATTATGCTTGTTGCCGCGTCGGTCTGCGGTTACATCCATCGTGTGGTGCGTTAGGGGTGTGGTTGGCGTGGTCTTGGGATTTGGGGCCGGAGGGATGATTCGGTTTCCCCTTGACCGGGGGCAATAGAGTCCTAATATCGCGCTGTTAACTAGTTACAGGATTTTGAGCCGTGGCGGAGACCGTTGTGGCCCAGGGCGCCGAAGAGGAGTGACATACCATGACGAAGAGAGACTTGGTGGTTCGGATTGCGGATGAGACGGGGCTGATTCAGCAGGACGTCTATGCCGTCATCCAGAAGACCCTCGATTATATCGTCGATGGGCTGGCCAAAGGGGAAACGGTGGAGTTCCGCAACTTCGGTGTTTTCGAAGTGCGTCAGCGCAAGCAGCGCATCGGACGCAATCCCAATCGCCCGCAGCAAGTTGTCACGATCCCGGAGCGCAAGGTTGTGAAGTTCAAGCCCGGGAAGATCATGAAGAAAATCATCACCGGCGCCTGAGCGTCGCTGGCCGGTCCATGACCTCATCCGATTTCCAGCCCCTTCCGGGCATGTCCGACCTCGGTGTCCCGGAGATCAGCACATGGCAGCGCATGGAAGAAAAAGCGCGCCAAGTGTTGGCCCTCTATGGTTTCACCGAAGTCCGCACGCCTGTTCTCGAGCCGACGAGTGTCTTTGTTCGTTCGCTGGGCGACACGACCGACGTGGTGCAGAAGGAAATGTATACCTTCGAGGATCGCGGCGGCCGGAGTGTAAGCCTGCGGCCGGAAGGCACGGCGAGCATCATTCGTTACGCGGCCGGGCTCGGGCAAGAGGCGGCCGACGGGCGTTTCTACTACATGGGGCCCATGTTCCGTTGCGAGCGTCCACAGGCCGGGCGCAAGCGCCAGTTCCACCAGTTCGGTGTTGAGGCGCTCGGCGTGGCGAGTCCCGCCGCGGACGTGGAAGTGATCGCGTTACAGCAGCACGTTTTTTCGGCGTGGGGGTTGAAGGCTTCGGGCGTCGAACTCAACACGCGTGGGTTGCCGGAGGATCGACGCGCGGTGGTCGAGGGATTGACGCAAGCGCTCAAGCCGCACATGGGCGAACTTTGTGAAGACTGCCGGCGCCGGTATGAGTCGAACATTCTCCGTGTGCTGGACTGCAAACAGGAAGCGTGCGGGAAGGTTGTCGACGCGCTGCCGCCGATGACAAGTTTCATGAGCGACGCTTCACGCAAGTACATCGACGATGTGCTGCGGCTGTTGGAACAGTTGAGCATTCCGGCGAGGATCAACCCTCGGCTGGTTCGCGGGTTGGATTATTACGTCCACACGGTCTGGGAGAACCGTCATCCGGCCTTGGGTGCACAGGACGCGATCTCCGGCGGCGGGCGTTACCAGATCGAGGTGGCGGGCAAACTCATTGACGGCGTGGGCTTTGCGGTGGGGATGGAACGCGTGGTGACGGCGCTACAGCACGATATGGGAGGGGCCTTGGAAGGGGCTCCCGGGCCGGTGGTCTGGATCGTCTCCCAGGGCGATCGGGCATTGGCGGAGAATATGGTGCTGGCACAGACGTTGCGGTTGCGCGGCGTTGCCTGCGGAATTGATGTTCACGCGCGGAGTTTGAAGTCCCAGATGCGGCAGGCCAACCGCGCGGGGTCCGCTTATGCGGTCATCCGCGGCGATCTGGAACTTGAGAAGGGGTTGTTGGTGCTTAAGAACATGAAGGATGGCTCGCAAGCGGAGATGTCGCTGGCGGAGCTGGTCGAGCGGCTGCATGCCGTCGGCGGTACGGAGGTTTTGAAGTCATGATGCGGACTCATACATGCGGCCAGTTGCGGAAGCAGGACGAGGGGAAGACCGTCAAATTGTGCGGCTGGGTGGACACCGTCCGTGATCACGGCGGCGTGATCTTCATCGATCTCCGCGACCGCTACGGCGTGACGCAGGTGATTTTCGATCCGCGCGATTCGAAGGAAGCGTGGGATATCGCGCAGTCGACACGTGCCGAGTATGTCATCCAGGCGCAGGGCGTCGTGGAGCCCCGGCCCGGCGAGATGGCGAACTCGAAGCTGGCGACGGGCGAAATCGAAGTGCGGTCGACCAGCATCGTGGTGCTGAACAAGAGCAAGACGCCTCCGTTTCCGCTGGACGACGAGGAAGCCATGCGCGTGTCCGAGGATCTGCGCATGACGTATCGCTATCTGGATCTGCGCCGGAAGCAGATGCAGAAGAACCTGGAGCAGCGGCATCGGATCGTGCAGGCGGCCCGCGTGTACTTGGACAAGGCCGGGTTCATGGACATCGAGACGCCCATGCTGACCAAGAGCACGCCGGAAGGCGCGCGCGATTACCTTGTGCCGAGCCGCATTGTTCCCGGTTCATTCTATGCGTTGCCACAGTCGCCGCAGCAGTACAAGCAGTTGCTGATGCTGGCGGGCATGGATCGCTATTATCAGCTCGCGCGTTGTTTCCGCGACGAGGATCTGCGGGCGGATCGTCAGCCTGAGTTCACACAGATCGACATGGAGCTTTCCTTTGTCACGGTGGAGGACATCTTCCAGATCATCGACGGCCTGATTGCGGAAATCATGCGCGTATCGGGTCGTGGCGAGGTGAAGCTGCCGATTCCGCGGATGAGCTATGCCGAGGCTATGGGCAAGTATGGCAGCGACAAGCCTGACCTTCGTTTCGGCATGGAAATGGTGGATGTGTCCGAGGTGTTCAAGGCCACCAGCTTCAAGGTGTTCGCGAATGTGCTGGGGAAGGGTGGAGTGGTCAAGGCTATCAACGCGAAAGGCCTTGGGTCTACGTCGCTGAGCGTCATGGAGGACTGGACAGCACTGGCGAAGGATTCCGGGTTGGGTGGTCTTGCCTACATTCGCGTCGGCACGGATGGCGAATGGAAGTCGCCGATCATCAAGTTCTTTTCGGACGCCGAGAAGGCGGGTTTGGCGGAGAAACTGTCGATCCAAGCCGGCGACCTGATTCTATTTGGTGCGGACAAGATCAGCGTGGTCAACACGGCGCTGGGTCGTTTGCGTTTGATTGCGGGTGAGGCGGCGGGTTTGATCACGAAGGATAAATTCGTGTTTACGTGGGTGACCGATTTCCCGCTGTTCGAGAAGAACGACGAAGGGGAGATGCAGGCGATGCATCATCCGTTCACGTCTCCGCACCTGGACGATGTGGCATTGCTGGACAGTGATCCTTTGAAAGTCCGGGCACAGGCTTACGACATCGTGCTCAACGGCGTCGAGCTGGGCGGCGGCAGCATTCGAATCCACGACTCGGATCTGCAGGCGAAGATGTTCCAGCTTCTAGGCATAGCGCCGCAGGAGATTGAGGATCGTTTCGGTCATCTGATCCGCGCCTTCAGCCATGGGGCACCTCCGCACGGCGGCATCGCGCTGGGTTTGGACCGGTTGGTCATGCTGATGGTCGGTGGCGAGTCCATTCGTGATGTCATTGCCTTCCCGAAGACGCAGAAGGCGATGGATCTGATGATGAACGCACCGGCAACGGTCGACGCGAAGCAGCTCAAGGATATCCACATCCAACTGTCGCTGCCGGCAGAAGAGCCCAAGCCGTAGTTTCGACCGGAGTCTTCAGCCCTTTCCAGGTCTATACAATATCCAGCGAAACGCGTTCTTTATTAGTAATCCAAACAAAGTGGCGTTGTTGATGAAGTCGTACATGCGAGTTGTCAGCCGGGTTGTTCTCCTGTTGGCCCTCTGTTTTGGACTGGTCTGTGAGGAAGCGCAGGCGCGCGTGGTGTTGTGGGCGGGGCGGAACTGGCTGGTGAAGAATGGGACGGACCTGGGCCCGGGGCCGAACGATTGGTCCGACAGTACCAACAACGTGTGGGTCGACGCCAGTGGCTACCTGCATCTGAAGATTACAGAGGTCGGCGGCAACTGGTACTGTCCGGAGCTCATCAGCGAGCAGTCTTTCGGCTACGGTGAGTATCGCTTCAAGCTTGCGACCGAGTTCGACAAGCTGGACACCAATGTGGTGGGGGGGCTGTTCACTTATCTGGACGACAACAACGAACTCGACATCGAGTTCGTCCAGGCGTGGACGGGCACCAACAACGCCA
>ERZ795056.1851-NODE-1851-length-24270-cov-6.607433_pt1 | contig 24270 bp, 19 predicted proteins | sample MGYA00375140_ERZ795056 | MGnify/ENA primary metagenome ERZ795056 (study PRJEB30185, sample SAMN05720227) | activated sludge metagenome | isolation source: Anaerobic digester | place: USA | collected 2015-03-09 ... | reverse complement strand
CATCACCGACGCGGCCGAACGGGAACATCGCGGTGAACTCGGAGATCCGCGGGGCCGGCTCGGCCCCGGTCTTGCCGTCCCACTGGAACGGCGGGCACGCGTTGGGCGCGGGCGTGCCGACCAGCGAGAGTACGACGATATCCTGGGCGTACCCGTCCTTGATCGCGGTCAGGCCGGCGAACCAGTCGATGGGGTCGCCCTCGGAGCCCCACGCCGGGTCGAGCTCGTGGTCGTCCTCCTCGTCCGTGACGATCACCGCGACCAGCAGCGCCGGCTTGCGGACGAAGTCGGCGTTGAAACCACCGGGCTCGTTGGCGAGGTCGTCGACCGCGGCGAGCAACATCTCCATCGGCCGCTCGTCCGGGCTGCCGGCGGCGCCGACCTGGGCCGCGCACCCCAGCGACATCGACAGGTTGTCGTCCTGCGTCATGAAGCCGAGCCCGCCGACGAACGGACCGCACCTGCCCGCGCTGACGCCGAGCGCCGGTGAATCGGTGGAGATCACGCCGACGTGCACGACGGCGACGTCGGGCAGCTGCGCTTGCATTGCGGCGATGAAGTTCGGCGCCGCGGCGCTGAGCCGCACCTGCTCCTCGGCCATCGTGCTCGAGTCGTCGACGACGAACAGCACGTCGATCGCGGTGCACGGGACCGCCTCGGCCGAGCCGCTGTCGCTCGAGTCCGAGCCCGTGCTCGTGGGGTCGACGGCGCCCGTCGAGGTCGGCGCCGGCTCCGTGCCGTCCGACGTCGACGCGGCCGGCACGGCGGTCGAGTCGGCCGGCGCGGTGGTCGAGTCGGCCAGTGGCTCGTCGTCGCCAGAGCAGCCGGGCAGCGCGATGATGCAGGTCAGGGTGCAGGCGAGGATGAATCGAGAGGTCGTGAGCATGGCAGTCAGTCCTCGGGCGCCCCGGCGACGATCCACGCGCGGACGATCTCGATCCGCCAGTCGTCGAGGGTCCCGGGTTCGCCGTCGGGGGTGAGCGGCATCGTGCGACCGACGAGCGCGCCGGCGCCGGTCAGCTTGGTGATCAGGTAGCTGTTGGTCGGGTTGCCGGGCTCGACGCGGTGGGTGCCCGGGACCTGCGTCGACGCTTCGAGCAGGCTGGCGCGCGAGCGGCCCGGCGTCAGCACCAGGTCGGCGGCCGGATGGTCATCGCCGTGGCAGCCCGGCACCGCGCAGAACTGATTGAAGATCGGCTGGACGTTCTTGCTCAGCGTGTGGCCGCTGTTGGGGTTCGCGCCGCCGAACAGCGCCGCGGTCTTACAATCGTCGTAGTCGATCGCGGCCTCGACGGCGATGCGGTCGGGGTCGGTGACGCCCTCGATCCAGCAGGCGAGCGCGATGATCTCGGCGGAGCTCAGCGGCTCGTTGGCGAGCGGCATCGGGCTGCCGGGGACGTTGCCCTGCAGCCGCTGCAGCAGGTACGAGCGGGTCGGGTCGCCGGGCACGATCAATTTGTATGGATCGGCCGTGCCGCCGAACACGCCGTTTTGATTGGGGTCGCCCGGCTGGAGCTCGTCCTCGATCAGCGATCGCTGGTCGGGCGTCAGCGTCGCCACGTCGACGATCCGCAGCGCCGTCGAACCCGGCTCGTATCCGACGCGGCCGAGCAGCTCGCCGACCGCGATCGTGCCCTGCTTGGACGCGCGCGACAGACGGATCCCCTCGAGCGCGTTCGGGTCGAGCATCGCGGCGGGGATCGGGTCGCGGAGGTGCACGACGAGCGCCGTCTCGACCATGGCGTCGTCATGCTCGCTCGTGACGAAGCCGACCTCGGACACGAAGCCCGGGTTCGAGGCGCCGAGCAGCTCGATCGCATCGCCCATACGCTCACACCCGTCGTAGATATTCAGCGGCACCGATTCGGCGAAGTTGCACGGCTGGCCGAGGATCCCGAGCATCGTCTGCGGGGTGTGCAGGTCGGGGTACTCCTTGATGTTGTGGCATACGCCAAGGTTCGGCGTGCAGGTGCGGGTGATGACCTCGGTGTGCAGGTCGAGGTAGGTCGGGAATTGCTCGCGCGCCTCATCGACGGCCTGCCGCGCCGGATCGGGGGCGTCGCCGGTCGTGCCGGTCATGCCGGTCATGCCGGTCATGCCGGTCATGCCGGTCATGCCGGTCATGCCGGTCGTCGCTTCGGCCTCGGGCGCGCCGCCGGTGGGCGTGCACGCGAGCAGCAGCGCGAGGGTGGGCGAGGGCGCGGTTCGGCGGGTCACGGCGGCACCTCCCGTCAGAACAGGATGTCGAGCGGAGGCTCGGGGAAGTGCGGGGTCGGGTCGATGTCGAGCAGGCCGAGCACCATCGCCAGGATCGATCGGGTCGAGAACACCGGCTCGCCGGGCTTCGGCTCCATCGTCACGGAATCGGTGGCGCCGAACAACTTGCCGCGCTTGGCGGCGTCGACGAGGCCGCCGAAGCATGCATAGGCCTGGTAGCGCGAGCCGGGCCCGCCGGTGTGGTCGGAGCCGCCGCCGGAGTTGTAGCCACTGGGCATCAGGTTGTCGCGGCCGAACTCGCTGATTGTGAGCACCAGGGTGTTGTCCCAATAGCTGGTGTTGTCGGGGAACTTCAGGGCCTTGAGCGCGAGGCTCAGGCCGGCGAAGGTGCGGCCCAGTCGGTTCGCGCTGGCCGCGAACATGGCCGATTCGCCCGAGTGGGTGTCCCAGCCGGTGTCGCCGACGACGACGGCGGCCGAACCGAAGCCGATGAAGCGCAGGGCGAGCGCCGTATTGAATGATAGGAGGTCGGGGCCGAGCATCGTCGCCAGCTCGGCGTTGCTCAGGCCGTGCATCGTCGCCGCCGGCGCGCCGGCGACGGCGAGGACCGGGTCGAGGAAGATGTCGCGGTATGTCTGCACGGCCGCCTTGCCGTTGCGGAGCTGGTCGATCCGGAAGCGGTCGCGGGCGCTGCGGATGGCCACGGTGTTGTGGTCGAGGCCGTCCTCGAGCGCGCGCGCGAACTCGGGCTGGCCGCCGGCGTCGTTGCCCTTTTGCGCCGCGAATTCGCTGTATGAGGGGATCTTGACCGGGGCGAGCGCGCCGCCCTTGGGCACGCCGAAGTACTGGGTGCCGTCGCCGGCGCCGAGCAGCACCGGCGGGAACGGGGGCGAGAGGCTCGGCTCGGTGTAGCTCTTGTGGTGGCCGTGGATCAGGCTGAGCAGCCCCGCGCCGCCGCCGGGGAACCCGGAGCCGACGAAGTTGCGGGCGACCGCGTGGTCGCCGACGCCGACCGGCTCGCCGGGCGTATGGTCGCAGGTGCCGAGCACGCAGATCTCGTGGCTCATGTGCAGCAGCGACGGGTTGACGAGGTCGTCGACGAATACCTTGCCGACCGCCCATTCGGTGCCCGGCGAGCCGGCCTGGGCGCCGAGCGGGTTCCACTGCGATCCGACGCCGGCGTTGAACATCGGCACCGAGCGTGCGCCGCCGTCGAGGAAGTAGATCAGGACGTGGTGCTTTTTGCTCGCCGGGATCTTGGCGTGGCCGACGCGCGGGATCCACAGGTGCGGCGCGGCGATCCCTGCCGCGAGCGCCATGCCGCCGAGCTTGAGCAAGCTGCGCCGTGAGGTGGTGTGCCGCGAAGTCTTGTGAATGATCGACATGGGGATCCCTCAGTAGAACAGGAAGTCCGCGCTCTTCAGGACCGCACGGCAGGTCTCGGCCGAGAACACCGCGGGCAGGCAAGTGACGTCGTCGCGGCACAGGTCGACCGCGTCGGCGAGCGCCGAGTCGGCGCCGCGCGGGATCTCGCCGACGAGCGCGGCGGAGTAGATAAAGCGGGCGACCCTGCCGAGTGTCTCGACCGACTTGTCGTTGGGGTCGACGACCAGGCCGGCGGGGAAGATCGGCGCGCCCGCGTCGGCGGCGGCGCACAGATCGTCGGTGATCGTCGACTGCGTCAGCGCGGCGATCAGGCCCGTGCGCAGCTCGCGAAACGTATTGACGTGGTCGGGGCAGCCGCCGAGCAATTGCGACTTGTCGCGAAAGCCATAGTTGGGCGAGTTGTCGCCCTTCTTCGGGTAGTCGTTCGGGTGGAAGCCCGAGGCGCCGGATTGCACGACCGGGTAGCGGTGGTCGCAGCGGCCGATGTCGACGCCGGTCAGCCGCGCGGCCGAGGCGAGCCAGTCCTCGCCGTCCATTTGCTTGACCGGGCCGTGCCAGTACGGCGGGTCCCAGTCCTCCTCGGCGACGTCGCCGGGTTCATCGTGGAGATTGCTCATGCGATAAAGGACACTGGTGACGATCTCGCGGTCGAGGCTGAGCGGGTCCCCGTGGGTCTCCTCCATCAGGTCGACGAGCGCCTGGCGCACGGTCGGCAGGGCCGCGCCGGCGTCGTAGCCGAGGTAGCGCCGCAGCCGGCGGTCGACGTACGACTCGTGGAAGGCCGCCTGCTCGGCGATCAGCAGCCCGGGCTTGCGCAGCTTGAGCCAGTCGACGTCCGCGAGCTGTTCGAGCTGCAGTACATTGGGCCCGTTCGGGTCGAGGTTGTCGGGGACCGGCGCGGGGATCACCACCGATTCGTCGCCCCAGAAGTCGCTGTGACAGTCGATCTCGTCGACGCCGTGGCAGCGCAGCGTGTTGATCACGACCTGGAACGTGGCGGCCGCGAACGGGTCGGTCGCCGCCCGGCGCTCCCACAAGTGCCACAGCGGCTCGAGGGCGAGGCGCTCCGACGGGATCGCGTCGCGCCCGAGAAACGCCTGGAAGGCGTAGCCGACGAGGTCGACGCCGTCGAACCGGCCGGTGAAACCGGGGTGCGTCGCCGCGAGACCGGCGAACTCGTCGATTGTCATGTCGCCGGTGTAGAGCTGGCCGACGAGGGCGTCGAGGTCGGCGATGTACGGGTAGAAGGTCAGCGCGCTGGTCATCCGAAACACATCGGCCCACTCGCGCTGGTTGACCCGCACGTACTCGGGCCGCATCATGAATTCGTCGATCAGATCCTCCGGCGCCTTCCACTTGCAGTTCTCCTCGAACTCGATCGCGCTCGGCGAGAAGCCGAGCAGGTCGATGTGGAGCCGCCGGCACAGCTCGATCTTGCCGGCGAGGACCACCGGGGCGTCCCTGCCCTGTATCTCGGGGCAGGCGGCCGCGTCGATCCGGTTGGTGAACGCCGTCTCGTCGCACGGGAGCGACATTGTGCCGGTCATGCCGGTCATACCGGTCATGCCCGCGTCCGGATCGCCGGTCGGGCCGGTCGAGGCGCCCGAGGTGGCGTCGCTCGTGGCGTCGGCGTTCGGTGTGACATCATTGCCGCAGGCGATCAGCAGGATCGAGAGCATGCTCGCGGCGAGCGGTGGTGTGATTGGGCGCGTCATCATCTATCAGTCGCAGCATAACGCCACCCCGCGCCCGCGCAACTGCGATTGCGGCGCGCTGGAATGCGAATGGCGAGCGACGAACCCACACTGGTGATCCTCCGCATGTGGTCATCCATTCGGATGACGCGGGACTGTCTGCTTTCGTGCCTGTGAAGATCCATCGGATCGGTCGTCGGGCTGGAGCATGCATAGTCGGGCTCACATTTCGGTCGCAGTAGTATTCGAGTTTGATATGGCACTCTCACGTTGAGTGGCTCCACGCCTTGCGCTGACGGCGGCTTATGGCGGATGGCAAAGCTCCCCGCCCGTCACGAACAGCGCCGCGCTGGAAGTCCGCGAATGGGGGGTGGTGGATTCGCCGCAAACAGCCATCTGGTGCCCCTGCGGAGCTTCATGATAAGAGGTCGTTCGATGAGGCTTCGATCGCGCGCGCTCGTGGTGCTGGGGGCGCTTTGTGCCCCGCTCGCCTGCAACAAACAGCCGGACACCGCGAGACCGTCGGCAAGCCGGCGGACGCTCCGCAGTGCCGCGGGCTGGCGCTTCAACATCAGCCTCACCGGCGGCGACACGCCGATGCCCTACACCTTCGACCTCAGCGCCGGCGGCCTGCTCAAGTAGCGCATGACCGAGATCGATATCCTACGTGAGCGCGTCGCCGCGCTCGAGGCCGAGCAGCGGCGTCAGGCGCTGCGCCACCGGCTCATCCTTCAGGCCAGCCTCGAGGGTTACCACCTCGTCGCGGGTGACGGAAGGATCCTCGAATGTAACGACTCGTTCGCCAACATGCTCGGCTATACCTGCGAGGAGCTGCGCGGCATGTTCGTCCGCGAGATCGACACGCGCCCGCGCGAGCAGCTGAGCGACATCACCCAGCAGATCCTTCACCACCGCGCCGCCCGCTTCGAGACCCGCCACCGCCACCGCGACGGCCGCGAGATCGACGTCGAGGTCAGCATCCACCGCTTCGACCTCGACGGTGAGCCCTGCTTCGTCGGCTTCTCCCACTCGATCGCCGAGCGCCTCGCCGCCGAGGCCGAGCGGGCCGCCATGCAGGCCGAGCGCATCGCCGCCCAGGCCGCCACCATCCGCGAGCTCTCCGCCCCGCTGATCCCCGTCGAGGACGGCGTGCTCGTCGTTCCTCTCATCGGTCGCCTCGACCAGGGACGCGCCAGCGACCTGCTCGAGGTCCTGCTCGCGGGTGTCGCAGAACGCCGCGCCCGCGCCGTCATCCTCGACGTCACCGGCACACCCGGCCTCGACGCGGCCGCGGCCGCGGCCCTCGTCAAGGTCGTGCGCGCCGTCCGTCTGCTCGGCGCCGCCGTCGTCATCACCGGCATCCGCCCCGACGTCGCCTCCGCCCTCGTCGGCCTCGGCATCGACACGCACGACCTGATCACGCTCGGCTCCCTGCAGAGCGGCCTGCGCCACGTCCAGCGCCGCTGACGGCCACGTGGCCGGGTAGGCGCTCGCGGTGGCGCCCCACGCTGCGCATCCCTGCGCCTTGCTCGATTCACTGCGGGTGCGCGCGATACCGATGTGCGTTCTATCCGCCTCCGCATGCCCGCGACGGGGATACAATCGGCGCCGCCCGCTCGCGTGGTTGGCGAGCTCGGGCCTTCGAGCGATATCCGACCTGGATAGGAGTACGATGATGATCTCCCTGCGCGTCCTGATCCCATTGATGGTGCTGTTGTCGACCGCGGTCCCTGGCGCCGCGATGGCCACGAACTATACGCTGTGGATCAAGGGGCGCGGCCCGGCCGGCGCCAGCGGCAATTACAACGACTTCACGTACTGGGGACCGGCGGCGACGGCCGCGGGGGTCAACAAGAAGGCGGTGAACTGGGACGGATACAGCAGCATCTCGTCCCAGAGCGGCAAGATCCGCGACGCGCTCGACTGCTTCTGCACCGGCTCCAACTGGTGCTACGTGGCGACCCATGACGCCGGCGACCTGATACTCGGATATACGCTGGCCAACTACGGCGGTTCGGCGCGCATCAAGAAGAACGCGGTCGCCAACGCCACCGGCCAGTGCGGCAACAGCGATGGCGGCACGCAGACCGGCTGGAACATCAAATGGGTGCGGGCCGCGTCCGGCGCGGCCGGCGGCTCCGAGCTCTCCGATTATGGCGTATGGTCGAACGTCGAGCCGCTGGTCAAGGACCTCAAGACGACGACGGCGCGCGCCCTGTACGACCACAACAAGACCTTCGGGGTCTTGTTCTACATGTACGCCGCGGCGAAGAGCACCTTCAACGACGCGAAGCTGCCGGGCCGGGACGATGATGTCGTCGCATATCACAGCTCCGGCGGGGTCGCGGGGACCACCGGCACAGCGCTGGGTAACCCGACCGACTTCTTTGCCAACGACCTGACGCTGGGCACGGCGGCGAACGAGGGCGGCAGCGTCAAATGGAGCGGCCACTCGGTGTCGTTCCGCGATGACGCCGCGGCGTATTCGCATGCGCCCCTGGGAGCCTGGGCGGGGATCGTCGCAGTGGTGCGCGCCGCGATGGAAGCCTATGCAAAATAGCCGGTACCGGGGCGTCGCCGGCGTCGTGCTGGTCGCGCTGGTCGCCGTCGGCGGTTCGTATTTGCAGATCGGGGAGCGGCCCACGGCGCCGGAGGCCGTCGTCGAGGCTGGCGCAGGCAATGTGCTGCCGCGGCCGCCCGAGGCCGGGGACCGGCCGGCGCCGCCCGCCGTCCAGGACCCGCCGGGGCCGCCCGCGGCGTCCCCGGCCGAGGCCCGTCGATGGGCCCTGGCGAAGCGACTCGCCATGGCCGAGGAGCTGCTGTGCAGCTTTCAGGACGCGAGCAAATATCCATTCACCTCGCGGCCGATCCACGAGCATCCGGATCAGGTCTATCCCAACCGGCCGATCGCGGAGCGGCGCGCGATGCGGACGCGCGAGGGCCCTCGTGATGCGGACATACGGATCCACACGACCCAATCGCGGGTGTTCATCGCCGCGGGTGAGCCGGTGGTCCTCAGCATCGCGGCGATGGACCGCGGCGGCGAGCGCCTGCCCATCGAGGTCGAGCGTGCCACCGCCCGCGGCCTGTCCGCGCAGCCCGATCGCGTCACACCGCAGGTCGCGCTGCGCATGGCCGATGACGGGCGCAGCGGCGACGCCGTGGCCGGCGACCGCACCGTGTCGGGGGCCTGGACGCCGGCCGAGACCGACCTCGCCGACTTCGCCGGCACCATACGCGCCGAGATCGAATACAAGGTGGAGGGACGGGCGGGCGTGGCATGGCTCGATGTCGTCTATTCACCCGAGGTGCCGGCGACATGGTCGGCGCCGATACGAGAGGCGATCGAGGGCGGCTCCCTGGTGTTTCTCCTGAAGGCGAAGGTGCGGGCCCCGGGGCGCTACCTGGTCTCGGGCCGCGTCGACGACGCCCGGGGCAGGCCGATGGCCATGCTCATGTTCAACGACCTGCTCGGAGCGGGCGACCAGGAGATCCGGCTCAGCCTGCACGGAAAGCTGATCCGCGACCTCGAGCCGAGCTTCCCGCTCAAGCTGAGGGATGTCGACGCCTATCTGCTCAGGGACGACGCCGACGCCGACCGCGCCCTGATGCCGCGCATCGAAGGCGAGGCGCACACCACCCGCGTATATACGCTGAGCAAGTTTTCGCCGGATGAGTGGCAGAGTGAGCAGCGATCGCGCTATTTGACGGAGTTCACCCGGGATGTCGAGCAGACCCGGGCCGAGCTGGCAGAGCTCGACCCCGGACAGCCCAGCATCTCGTTCACGCCCGACCAGTGCCGGGGATTCAACGCGAACATCAGCAGCCCGCAGGCCTGACAGGACGGGCGTGGGTCGTGGGGACCCGGGGGTGATCCCGCCGCGACTCGGGCGGAAACCCGCATTCGCCGGCGCGACGTGGTTCTAAACCCCAGTTTCCGCGGCGACTCGCGCGTATCATCGCGCCGCCATGACCCACAAACGCACAGCGATCGTCCTCGGAGGCTCCGGCTCGGTCGGCGCCGCATTGCTCCGCGAGTTGTTCCACGACGATGGCTTCGACGCCGTCATCACGCTGTCGCGCCGCTCGTTACCCGAGGCCGTGGCGATGGCTCACGCCGCCGGCCGCAGATTGGTGGAGAAGCTCGTCCCCGACATGAACCCCGCGCCCCTCGCCGCGGCGACGATCGATGCCGTGAGAGACCTCGACGGTGCGCTGGAAGGATTCAGCGTGCTCGGCGTCGGTGCCGGCACCGCGAAGCTCACGCTCGATGAACATCGCGCGGTCGACGTTGCGCTGAACGAGGCGTTTGCACGGGCGCTGCGAGATTCGGGCAAGGTCCGGCATCTCGCGTTCATGAGCGCCGCGGGTGCGGACCCGACCGCGAAGGCCAGCGGCAGCGGGGGCGCCGGCATGTCGCGGTACAACCGCGTGAAGGGCGAGGCCGAGGAGGCCGTGCGCGCGAGCGGGCCGGCGATCGTGAGCGTGTTCCGCCCCGCGATGATCATCGGGTCGCAGCACACGCCGTGGCTGCTCGAGAAGATGCTGCCGTTGTTCTCGTTCGTCACGCCGGCGAAGTTCAAGTCGATCCGCGTGGAGCAGATCGCGAAGGCGATGATAGCGACGGCGAAGCACCACCCCGCGACGAGCGCGACGTATCACTACCCGGAGATGATGGCGCTGATCGCTGGCGGGCAGCCGTAGTCCTCGCCGCGATGAATGTCGCCGCGATCGCCGGTCAGAGGACCGGCAGCTCGGCTTCGAAGGCGCGATGCTCGACCGGGCCGTGGGTGAACAGGGCCGCGAGCCAGCGGCATCGTGCGGGCTCGAGCGCGTGGTCGCAGCGATCCAGCTCGGCGCGCAGCGTGTCGACGTCGACGAGGGTCTTCGCGCGCGGGCGCAGGGCGAGCGAGGAGCGACCGCCGGGCACGCCCGGCTCGTCCTTCTCGCTATCGTGACAGACGAAGCAGCGGGTGATCCGCGGGTGCTCGGGGTTGCGAACGCGGTCGAGGGCGGTCGCGGTCGACACGGGCGCGCTCAGGGGGAATTCGAGCTCTCCCTTGATCGTGCGGCGGGGCCCGACGAAGTGGCCGAACTCGATGAGGTCCCGCGCCGGACCGTCGAGCACGACCGAGATCACCAGGGAGTCGGCGCCCCAGATGAACACCCGCGGGCTGCGTGCGCCCTCGGCCCTCTGCAGGCTCGTCCGGCTGCTCGTCGCCTCGATCTGTAACGGACGATCGAGGGCCTCGACGAAGCACTCGGCGGTCACCGGAAAGGGGAGGCCGTTGGCCAGCGCGACCGCCTCCGCGATGGTGCCCGGCGATCCCGTGGTGCCGGGCGCGGGCTTGCAGCGCCGGGGATCGGCTGGCGATGCCGGGGCCTCCGGGGCCTCCGGGGCCGCTCGCTCGGGCGCGGGCGCGGGCGTCGGTCCGCAGGCGCTGCAGGCGAGGATGACGATGACAAGCTGGATCAGCTGGACGAGCTGGACCAGCCCTTGCCCTCGCTTGTGGTCCTCACGCATCACGCGGATGGTCGGCGATCTCGGGTCTCGACGCTAGCCCTTCCACCCCGGGGGCGGCTTGGCGAACTGTGATTCGCCCGGGAACGGGTTCGCGGTCTCCCGCCTCGCCAGCCCGTCGACGTCGATGCCGAGCGCGCGCAGCCCGTCGCGGTCCTCGTAGCGCAGCGCCGCCACGCCCACCGGCGTCGCGGTGCGGCGCTCGAACTGCGTGGAGCTGACGACCGACGTGCGTTTCTCCCCGAACGAGGTCCCGAGCCCGCTGGGTGCGGGGCTGGGTGCGGGGCTGGGCGCGGCCCGGGAGGCCGGTGGCGGGCCCGCTGCCGGGCCGGAGCCCGTGCGTGGCGCGCCCGGGCTGGGAGGCGGTGCTCCCTGGCTGGGCGGCGCGGAGGGAGGAATCGGGCCGAACGAGGATTGCGACGCGGCCCGGGGAGCGTTTGGCGGCAAGAACCCCTGGTCCGACTGCTGCGGAATGGGGATGACCGGCTTCGGGGGCGGCGCTTGTTTCTCCTCGAATACCGCGATACCGATGACCCCGACATTGCGCGGCTTGCCGATCTGGCTGGCATACGATTGTTCGACCCCGCCGAAGCGGAAGGTGGCCACGTCGCTCGAGCTGAGGCGAAAGCCCTCGAAGTCGAAGGTCGCGTGGGCCGGAAGGATCAGCCCGCGCTGGTCGAAGGATGCATCCTTGCCGCTGTGCACGTCGAGCCCGTCGACCGTCGGGATGACCTCGATCCGCAGGGCGCCGGTGTTGCGGGCGCGAAGCACGTAGCGCTGCCCGCGTTTGCCCTCGACGTAGACCGTGTCGCGCTGCAAGTACTCGGACGCCTGGACCAGCTTTCCGTCCTCCTCGATCCACAGCGTGAACTCCAACAATCCGCTTGCGACTTGCATCAATGTCCTTTCATGGCCGCTTCCGGCCAGTGCATGATGCTACACCGGGCAGCGTGGGCCGGTGCGATCGGTGGCGCCCTGGCAGGCCCGCGCGAGCGCGGCCGTGGGCGTAAGAAGAAGGCTCGCGCGTTGCATGTCGGTTCTCGCGCGGCTCGATATCGGTGCCATTTCACGAGCGCTGCGCCGCTGTGGACACGAACCATCGGATCGGCTTGACCGCGCGACGCAGCGACGATAAGGCGATCCTCGTGCCTCGCCCGGTCAACGACATCTCGCAGGCCCGCGCCGCGTGGCAGGCCCAGATCGTGCCGGACCCGACGCTGCCGGATCGCAGCGCGGCGCTGTGCTCGGCGCTTCGACGTGTGCATCGGCTGCTGCTCCGGGGGCCACGGCGGCTCACGCGGGCGGAGCGCGCGGCGGTGCTGGCCGCCTCGAAGGCCAGCCTCGCGGGCCCGCGCGACTTCAGCGGGGCCGGCTACAACGAGCGAATGGATCGCTGCATGGCCCGGGCGAACGTCGACGTGGCCGTGTGCGAGCTGATCGCGCTGCTGGGGGCGCCCGGTGCCGAGCTGGCGCCCGAGCTCGCGGCGATCCTCGAAGGCACGCGGGTCGCTTCGTGCACGCCGGCGTGCTGCAACGCGGGCTTGGTGGCGATGGCCCAGCGCAACGCCCGGGACGCGGCCGTGCGGGCGCTCGGCGCCGTCGGCCCGGCCGGGCTCGCGCGGCTGCCCGCGGGCGCGCTGCTGCCGTGCTTCGCGGTCGGCGAACGCCGGCTCGCGCGGATCGCCGCCGGGCTGCTGGCCCGCCACGTGGCGACGACGCCGGCGCTGGTCGATGTGCTGCTGGCGGCGTGCCAGGTCCGTCTGACCGACGACGACCCGTGGATGAGCGTCGACCTGTGTCAGGCCCTGGCTCGTGCCGGCGCCGGACTCACGGCGCGGGACCTCAGCGACGCGCGTCGCTTCGTGGCGCTGCGAGGTCGCCACGAGCAAGCCGTGGTGCGGGCCGCCGCGGTGCGGGCCCTGGCGGCGCTCGGGGCCCGCTCGGAGCTTGCGGCGGCGCTGCGCGATCCGGCGGCGGCGGTGCGTTACGCCGGTTTGCGAGCGCTCGGGCGATCGACGCGCGAGCTGTGTCGTCGCGATGCACGCCGGGCCTGAGCGCTGTCGGCTCGCCATGCGATGAATGTCGGCTCGGGCCCGGTGCTCCAGAGCTCGATGGTGTCGGCTTGGGTGACGCGAGATCTTTCGCGGCTCACTCGCGGTGGGCCGCGATCCACTCGTCGACCTCCCGCAGCGCCGCGCCCGGGGTCGGCGTGGCTGCAAGGCCCTCGCGGGCCGACGCCGCGAGGGCGAGCGCGCGAGGGCGGTCGGTCCGGGCCTCCCAGAGCGCCCGCGCCAGCGCGAATCGGACCCGGGCGAGGGGCTCGCGGTGCTCGTCGCCGGTGCCGAGCAGCGGCAATGCACGTTCGAGCGAGGCGAGCGCCGCGGCCGGGTCACGGGCCAGCAGATGGGTCTCGCCGAGCCCCAGCAGCGGCCTGGCGAGCTCGGGCCCATCCTTCCCTGTGGCCTCGAGGATGGTGCGCGCCCGGGTATCGAGCGCCAGCGCCTCGGCGAGCGCGCCGCGCTTTCGTTGTACGCGCGCGAGCCCGGTCAAGCTGATGGCGACCTCCGGGTGGTCCTTGCCGCGGACTTTTTCGCGGATCGCCAGCGCGCGCAGCCGCAGCCGCAGCGCCTCGTCGTGGTCCCCGAGCTCGAGGCGCACGTCGGCGAGGCCCTCGAGCGGATAGGTCAGGTTGGGGTGGTCTTTCCCGAGCAGCGCCTCGAAGCCGGCGAGCGATCGTTCGTGCTTTTGCGCGGCCTCGGCGTAGTGCCCCTGCGCCTCGTCAATGTTGGCACAATTGTACAGGACCGTCGCCAACATGCGAGGATTGGCGCCCGGCGTGCGCTCGAGGATGGCCAGCGCCCGCAGATAAAACGGGAGCGCCGCGGCGTGGTCCTGCAGGTTTTCGTGGACGGTGGCGATGTTGTTGAGGCTCTCGATCAGGTCGGGGTGATCGGGCGTGAGCGCGGCCTCGCGAATGGCCAGGGCCCGGGTCTGCACGCGCAGCGCCGCGTCGCTCCGGCCGAGCTTGAGATAGGCGATCCCGAGGTTGCTGAGGCTCGCGGCCACCTGCGGATGTTCTGCGCCGAGCGCGACCTCGCGGATGGCCAGCGCCCGCTCGTGCAGGCCGATCGCCTCCTCGGTTGCGCCCTGGCTGGCGCGCGCGTTGGCGAGGTTGTTGAGGCTCTGGGCCACCTGCGGATGCTGCTCGCCGAGCACGGCGATCCAGCCGGCGAGCGCGCGGGCGTGCAGACGGGCGGCCTCGTCGTAACCGCCGCTGTAGTGGTGGACGAGGCCGAGGTTGTTGTCGAGCTGCGCCTGCGCCAGCGGATCGTCGGCGAGCCACAGGGTCAGCTCGGTCTGCGCCGATTCGGCCCACACCTTGCCCTCGGCGGCCCGGGCCGCCCGGTCACCGACGATCCACACGAGATGCGTCATCGTGTCGAGGGCCAGCCGCGGCGCGCGGGCCTCACGAGCCCCCGCGAGCGCCCGCAACAGGCTCGCCTCGGCCCGCGCATAATCCCCCTGGTCGCCCGCGAGCTGGCCGACGCGGTACTCGCCCTCGGCGACGACGGCCGGCCAGGCGACCTCCCTGGCCCCGAGCAGCGCATCCTCGGCAATCGCGAGGCCGCCGGCAAAATTGCCCGCGGCGCGCAGCGACCCGACCCTGGCGAAGCGCGCCCGCAGGCGCTTGACCGCGTCGGCGTGCTCCGGTGTCAGCGGCGGCCGAGATCGCAGCACCGTGGCCTCGAGGCAGCGATCGGCCCGCGACAGCCCGGCCGCCGCCGAGGTCGCGCGCACGATCGTGATCCCATCCGCGGCGCCCAGCTCGTGCACCAGCGCGGTGAATGTCCCGTGCGCCTCATCGAGACAGTCCACCGCGCGCGCGTACAGCTCGTCGTCCAGGGTCCGGTCCAGGCGATGGGCCTCGCACGCGCCGGCCGTCGCGGCCTGCCAGGTGCTCGCCCAGCGATCGAGCCACGGCAGCGTCTTCTCGAGGGTCGTCGCCGCGCCGGGTTTGCCGGTCGCCAGGAATGCTCGCTCGAGTCCGGCCTTCACGTCGTCGTTCCAGTCGCCGACGATCACCGCACCCTCGGCCTCGCAGGCGGCGATCGACTGGCGGCGCGACAGCTCATGGGTCCCGAGTCCGCCGCCCACCACCGCGAGCAGGCCGCCGATCGCGGTGACGACCTGCCATCGCCTGCGCCGCGCGTGCCCGCGGTCGAGCTCGGCCAGCAGCTCGCCCATGGTCTGCCAGCGACGTTCGGGCTCCGAGGCGAGGCCGCGGTTCAGCACCCGCAGCAGCCAGCGTGGCGCGCCGCTGCTGCGCGCCGGTGCGAGACGTCGGTCGGCGAGGATATTGGCCCGCAGCTCGGCGATCGTCTGGCCGCCGAAGGGCCGCGTGCCGTGCAGGCCCTCCCACAGCATCACGCAGAAGCCGAACACGTCCGCGGCCGGTCCGGGCACCCGCCCCGCGAATTGCTCCGGCGCCATATAGGCGGGTGTGCCGATCATCGCGCCCACCTGCGTGACTTCGATCCTGAGCATGGCCCGCTCACCGGCGCCGACGGCCTGGATATCGAGCTCCTCCGGTGCGAGCCCCTGGCCGGCGCCGCGGCGCGCGAGGCCGAAGTCCATCATTCGGACGCGACCATCGTCGCCGACCATGACATTGTCGGGCTTGACGTCACGATGGATCAATCCCACCGCGTGCGCGGCCGCCAGGCCTTGCCCGGCGCGCGTCATCACGTCGAGCACCTCGCGCCAGCCGCCGCGATGATGTTGACGCTGTTGACGCCAGCGGGTCAAGGTCTGGCCTTTCACGAACTCCATGGCGATCCACACGTCGTCGCCGTGGGTGCCGACATCGTGGACGGCGACGACGTTCGGATGCCCGAGCTTCGCCAGCGCCTGGGCCTCGCGGAGCAGGCGCGCCCGCGCGGCCTGGCTCTCCGACATCGTGCTGCCGCCGGTCTCCGGCTTGAGCAGCTTGATGGCGACCTTACGATCGAGCTCGGGATCGAATGCACAATACACCACCCCCATCGCCCCGGCGCCGAGCTTGTCGAGCACGACATAACGGCCGATCAATGCCCCACGCGCCAGGTCCGTCGCGCCCGGGGGCCCATCGTCAACCGCGAGCGGCGAGTCGCGCACGCGGGTCTCGACCTCGCCGACCTCGGCCCGCGACGGCGCCAATCGGGTGCGCGTCCCATCGAGCTGCGCCATCGCGGCGCGCGTGACATCGAGGGGCAGCCCCGCGAGCGGCTCCGCCAGGCTCGCCGGCGCCGCGGCGAGCGTCGCATCGGTGTCCGGGTCGCGCTGCCCGGTGGCCTCGCCCTCCATCACAGCCGGCGATGCTAACCCACGCATTCGCCGGGTTGCGAGCGAAAGTCCCGCGCGCCGATGCACCCGGCGGGCCCGGCACCTTGGCGCGCACAAAGGCAGATGCCGCATCACACAGCGGCGGCGCGGTCGGCAGCCCGCGGATCTCGGGCCCGGCGGGGCGTTCGTCGCTCCGGAGCTTCGCCGCGCTCGCTCGCGCATCCTGGCCCGTGATGCATCACGCGGGCGCCCCGCATCCGCGGCGATCCACGATCGTCGATGGACCCGTGTCGACCGCCCGGGACGATCGCATTTGTACCGCCATCAGAGCCCTCCCTCGAGGTAGCGACGATCCAGACCCGGCCATGCAACGAGGACCCGGGATTCGCGCTTGATTCTCCTGCTGCATTCCACAGATTAGGACCATGCGGCAGTCTTCATCCGTGCTCGCGCTCGTGGCCCTCGCCGCCTGTAACCCGCAGGAACCGAATACAGGCACCGATAGTGGCGCCACCCAGGGCGGAGAGAGCGGCAAGGTGAGCCTCGATACCACCGCGACGAGCGCGCTCACGACCCGCGGCAGCACCTCCACGGCCGCCACGCCTGGCGCTCCGGTCACCACCTCATCCACGTCCGCTGCGTCATCCACATCATCCACATCATCCATATCATCCACATCATCCATATCATCGACATCGACCACGGCCGACACGGATGGTTCGAGTCATCCGTCACCCACGACCGACTCCGCCGCGAGCGCCACGACCGGCGAACTCACCACCGGCGCCGGCACCACCGGCGCCGGCCCCATCGACCCCTGGAAACCGAAGGGCTGCCCGGCGATCTACGCCCAGGACCTGCTGCCCACCTTCGAGCTCCAGTTCGCCAAGGACGAGCTCTCCAAGATCAAATCCGAGTGGAAAGGGCTGAAGAACGACGCCCCCGAGCACCCGCTGGAGTCCTTCCAATATGAGGACACCATCATCACGACCGCGACCGCCCGCCTGCGCGGCAGCTGGTTCTGGTGGCCGGACATGGGCAAAAAAATGCAGCTCGAGGTGTCCTTCAACAGCGTCGATCCAAAGGGCCGATTCATGGGGCAGCGCCGGCTGGTCTTCGACGCCGCCCGCTATAACGAGAGCTTCCTGCGCGACCGGCTCGCCATGAGCATGCTTCAGGATGTCGGCGTCCCCACCCCTTGCGCGAACAATGCCCGCGTCATGCTGAACGGCGAATATCTGGGCCTCTTCACCAGCATCGAGAAGGTCGACAAGGAGTTCCTCGAGCGCCACTTCGAGGACCCCGAGGGCAACCTCTACAAGCGCAAGGACTGGGAGAAGAAGACCAACGAGAAGGACCTGAACATCAGCGACATGGAGGCCCTGCTGGCCGCCAAGACCGTCGACCAGCTGCTCGCATCGATGAACCTCGAGGAGGTCGTGCTCGAGCTGGCGGCGGAGGCCGTGATGCCCGACGGCGACGGCGCCTGGGCGGGCGGCCTCAATGCGTACTACTACAACGACCCCGGGACCCGCTTCAACCTCATCCCCTGGGACATGGACAGCACCTTCGCGCGGCTGCCCTTCGACACCGACCCGTACACCTACCTCAAGCCCTCCGACCACGGCCGGCCCTTCTACGACATCGTCACCGACGACCCGGTGTGGTTCAAGAAGTACATCGAGAAGATCGAATACGTGCTCGTGCACGGCTACGATGTCGAGGTGCTGCAGGGACGAATGGACACCTGGGCCGCGCAGATCGCCACCGCCGTCGCCGAGGACTCGAACAAGCCGTTCTCGACCAGCGACCACCTGCTCGCCGTCCAGGAGCAGCGCGATTACATCGCCCAGCGCCACGCCTTTATCAAGACCTGGCTCGAGTGCTGGCAAACGGGTGGTTCGAAGGGCAAGAACGGGAAGTGCAAACCGGCCTGACGGAGTTCACGGGCCCGGGATCGGCAAGCGGCCGCCGACGGCAAGCTCGAGCTCGCTGTGCGCGACCCAGTAGTCGCGCAGGGCCTCGACGTATTCGCGGCGCGCGTCGATCTGATCGGTGCGGGTCCCCAGCAGCTGGTAGGTGCCGACCAGCATCGCGTTGTACTGCTGCAGGGTGAGCTCGGTGATCGACTCGGCGCGCGGCAGCACCGTTCGCTCGTAGTATTCGACCTTGCGGCGCGCCGCGACGAGCTCGGCTCGATGCACGCGGATCTCGGAGCGCACGTGGATCGCGACGTCTTGCAGGCGGTGCTGTGCCTGGCGCAGGTACGCCTGGATGCGAGCGATGTCGGCGTGCCCCGGATCGAAGATCGGCAGCGAGAGCGAGAGCGAGGGGCCGAGCACCCACTCGTGGCCGATGTCGTTGCCGACCTCGTTGCGCGCCGTGAGCCCGACGTTGAGCTCCGGGATCATGCCGCGGCGTCGCAGGGACAGGGCGTACTCGATCGACCGCGCCTCGAAGCGCGCCGCGGACAGATCGAGCCGGTCTTTCATGCCCTGTTGCTCGAGGCTGCCGAGCTCGGTCTCCGCCGGCAATACGCGGTCCAGCGGCGCGGCGAAGGTCCACGCGACGTCCTCGCCCCACAGTCCGAGCAGGCGCGTCAGCGCCTCGCGCGCGACGGTCACGGCGAGCTGCGCGTCCGCCAGCTCGACGCGCGCCCGATCGAGGGCCGCCGCGAACAGTTGCTGATCCAGCGGGGTGATGTTGCCGGCGTCGAACTGCCGCTGCGCCAGCTCGTGGGCGACCTCCGCCGCCTGGGCGCGGCTGCGATGGAGACCGAGGGCCTGCTCGGCCGCCTGCGCGCGGACGAAGGCGACCCGCACGTCGCGCGCGAGCGTCAGCGTCGCCTGGCCGACGAGCACGACGGCGTGCGCCAGGCGGGCCTTTGCCACGCGTCGCTGCGCCGGGATCAGGAACACGCTGAGCAGGCTCTGAGACAGCGCCAGGCCGCCACCGAGCCCGTTTCCCCGCGTGGAGGCGACGAGGTCGCCGGAGATCACCGGGTTCTGCAGCAGGCCGGCCTGCACGAGCTCGGCCTGGGCGACGCCGAGGTCCTCGAGCGTGGCGCGCAGCGCCCGGTTGTTGAGCATCGCCACCTGGAGGGCGCGCTCGACGGACAGCGGCCGGCGCATGAGCTCGGCGACGCGCACGCGCACGCGGGCGCGGCTCTCGGCGTCCTGCTGCTCGGGGATGGCGCCCGGGAGCCCGACGCGTTGCTCGACCAGCTCGCCGACCTCATGCCGCGCCTTGCTCGGCTGCACCGAGGCGCAGCCGAGCAGCGTCGCCATCGCGAATGGCATCCATCGCCCATTCATCGCGGCGCCTCTTGCCTGGGCATATTGGCGTGGCCCGTGTGCTCTGGTGTCGCGGGCGCGGCCGGTGCGGGTCTTTGTTTGTCCCCGGCGCTGGATCCGTGGTTCATATTGTGCCCCGCGTGTTCATCGGCCGCGGGGGTCGGCTCGCCGGCGAACGCCGAGGTCTCGTATGGGTTTGGGTGGACCTGATAGGGCGCCGCAGCGGCGGCCGGGTCGGCCGGGTCGGCCCCGGGCGGCTCGGGTGGCAGCCCGGCGTGGCAGGCCGCGAGCAGGACAGTGGCCAGCGACGCGGATCGTAGCATTGCGGCTCCGCGAATCTTCACGACGATGCGCGGGTCAAGCCTTGATTCCGTCACGGTCCATATCCTCTTTCCGGGCGAGGTCGGCGACGGTGCCGGGCGGGTGTCTGTACCAGCCTGGATCTTTGTTCTCGTCGCCGATGTCCTCGTCGCGCACCTTGACGATCGTGAACATGCCGCCCATCGTGATGTAGTCGAAGGGTCCCTTGGCGCCGACCATCGGGATGCTGTTCTTTGGGACAGGCATGCCCATCTCGGCCATGTCGCCCATGCCGTGCTGCCCCATCGGCATATATCCCGGGACGAGTCGGCCCGCGCGGGCGCCGACCTTGCTGGCATCGACGCCGATCATGTTGGGGAGGTCGTGTCCCATCTGGTTCATGACGTGGTGGGTCATGTGGCAGTGCATCGCCCAGTCCCCGGGCGCGTCGGCCACGAACTCGATGTCGCGCGTGGTGCCCACGGGCACCAGGACGGTGGCCTCCGGCCACTGCGCCGACAGCGGCAGCGCGCCGCCGTCGGTCGCCACGACCTTGAAGTAATGGCCATGAAAGTGGATCGGGTGGTGGTCCATGGCGCTGAGGTTGCCGAACCGGATCCGCACCCGCTCGCCCTTGCGGCACACCAGCGGCGCCGTGCCGGGGTACGCTTTGGCGTTCATCGTGAGCACATTGAAGTCGGTCATCTCGTTGGGGTCCGGCCGCTTCGCGCCGGGCACGATCTTCCACTCGCTGAGCAGGATCACGAAGTCGCGGTCGACGCGGTGGCCGGCCGGCGGACGGCGCGGGTGGACGACGATCATGCCCATCATGCCCAGGGCCATCTGCGTCATCTCGTCGTGATGCGAGTGATACATGAAGGTGCCGGACTGCTTGAAGGTCCACTCGTAGCGGAATGTCGCGCCCGGCGCGATCGTCCGCTGCGTGAGCCCGCCGACCCCGTCCATGCCGTTCGGGAGGAACACGCCGTGCCAGTGGACCGTCGTCGGCGCCGCGAGCTTGTTGGTGGCGTAGATGCGCACGCGGTCGCCCTCGACGGCCTCGATCGTCGGTCCGTGGACCCGGCCGTTGTAGCCCCAGCACAGGGCGCGCAGGCCCGGGGCGAACTCGTGGTCGACCTCCTCGGCGATCAAATGATAGACCTTCACGCCGTCGACGATCTTCCACGGCAAGGTCACGCCATTGGGCGTGAAGGTCGGCTGATAATCACGTCCTGGCAGGCCCGGGGGGCCCGCGGCCGGGTCGGGGCCGCCGCTGTAGCTCGTCTCCCATTTGTGGGCAGGTGCGGCCGCGTGGACCTCCTGGCCGGCCAGGGCGACGACGGTCCCGCTGACGGCGGCGCCACCGAGCACGGCCTGGCGTCGGGTGAACTTGGGCTCTGTCATGCTGCTCCGATCGGGGATATCAACGTGGCGGCGGCGCGGGGTGGACGGATTGCACGCGAATGGCGCCGTGCGCGGTGAGGCGGGCGGTCAGGCGCACGGGCGCGGTGCCCGGGTTCTTCCACAGGTACGAATAGGGGCCCGCGGTGGGCGCCGCGAAGTGCAGCGTGCCCTCGCTGCCCTTGCCCTCGGCGTGGATGAGAACCTTGTCGCCGTCGTGGCTGTGCACGTTCCACTCGAGCGGCCCGCCGGTGGCCTGAAATGCCACGTCGGCCGCGGCGCTCCCGCCCATTTCGACATTGATCTCGGCGAACTCGCCGGCCGCGAGCACGACATCATCCAGCGGTGTCGGCTGTATCGACGTTGCGGCCTCGGCCTTGGCGGTGTCCGGGGTCATGGCCTCGGTCGAGGTCCTGGGGGCACATGCGAGGCCGCTGCTGGTCAGCGCGCCGAGTACGAGGAGGATGTCGGAGGCCCGCATGAATGTTCGCCACGGTAGCACTTTCCGCGCCGACTCCTCGGTGGTGCAGCCGTTGTTTATTTCATGACGGGGGCCGCGCCGGAGAGGCGAGTGGAGAATATCCTCCACTCGCGTCGAGACATGTGTCGAATTGCGTCATTTCGCCAGCGCGTGGGCGATCCGCGAGATCTGGGCGCGGGCGAACCGGCACGGCGGGTCGTCGTCGCTGGCGGCCGGCCACAGCATTTCGAAGTAGGACGTCGGGACCGTGAAGGGCAGGGCTTTGGTGCGCAGGTGCGGCCGGACCGCCTGGATCTGGGCCGCCACCAGCGTCGGGACCGTGGCCAGCATCGCGGTGCCGTCGATCAGGGCGCCGAGGTTGGCGAACGACGAGACGGAGCAGCGGATGTCGCGGGTCTTGCCGAGGATGTCCTCGACGACGCCGCGTAGATCGCCGTTGTAGGACACGATGATGTGCGTGTGCGCGAAGTACTCGCGCTCGGTCAGGGTCCGCAGGCGGACGTGCCGCGGGTCGTACAGGCACGTGAACTTGCCGGTGAACAGGCGCTCGCGGCGAATGTCGCCCGGCAGCTCGTCGGCGACGGTGAGCGCGACGTCGAGGCCGGCCGCGAGCGCGGCGCCGACGGTGCGAAACTGGACCGGCACGGACACGACGCGCATGCGCGGCGCCTCGGCGGCGAGGGCCTGCAGCAGGGGCGGCAGCAGCCACAGCTCGCTCGTGTCGGACAGCCCGAGCCGCAGGGTCCGCTCGCTGGTCCGCGGGTCGAACGACGGCGCCGCGAGGGCCGCGTCGATCAGCGGCTGCAGGTGCGGCCCGACCGCGGCGCGCAGCCGTTGACCCCGGCTCGTCAGCACCAGCCCGCGACCGCTGCGCACGAACAGCGGCGCGCCGACGGCCGCGGTCAGGCGCCGCAGCGCGGCGCTCACGGCCGGCTGGGTCAGGTACAGGCGGCGGGCGGCCTCGGTCACGCTGCCGGCCTCGGCGACCACGGCGAACACACGGAGCAGGTTCAGGTCGAGGTCTCGTCCATAACTGTTGGGCATGTGTCACATACATCTTATTCACTGGGCAGATGCGAGGCCAGTGGTTAATCTCGCCGCATGACGACCACGAGACTCGGCACCCACGGACCCGAAGTGTTCCCCCTCGCGCTCGGCTGCATGGGCCTCGGCGCCGGCAGCTGGTACGGCACGCGCGACGACGCGGAGGGCATCGCCACCATCCACGCCGCCATCGAGCACGGCATCAACGTGATCGACACCGGCGACTTTTACGGCATGGGGAAGAACGAGCTGCTGGTCGGCAAGGCGATCCAGGGCCGCCGCGACCGCGTGCTGCTGAGCGTCAAGTATGGCGGGCTGCGCGGGCCCGACGGTGCATTCCTCGGCGTCGACAACAGCCCGGCCGCGACCAAGAATTTCCTCGCGTACAGCCTCGCGCGCCTCGGCGTCGACCACATCGACATCTATCGCCCGGCCCGCCTCGACCCGCGCGTGCCGATCGAGGACACGATGGGCGCGCTCGCCGAGCTGGTGAAGGCCGGGTGGATCCGTTACATCAGCCTGTCCGAGGTCGGCGCCGACACGATCGCCCGCGCCGCGGCCGTGCACCCGCTGTGCGACCTGCAGATCGAGTATGCGCTGGTCAGCCGCGGGCCCGAGGCGAGCATCATCCCGGCGCTGCGCGAGCACGGGATGGCGATGACGGCCTACGGCGTGCTGTCGCGCGGACTGCTGACCGGCAGCCGGCCCACGGGTGGTGACGACCTGCGCGCCCACCTGCCGCGCTTCACCGGCGACAACGCGACCAAGAACCAGACCCTGGTCGACGCGCTGCATCGCATCGCCGCCGAGCGCGGCGTATCACCGGCCCAGCTGGCGATCGCCTGGGTGCGGGCCAAGGGCGCCGCGCTGGGCGTGACGGTGATCCCGACGATCGGCGCCCGCACGCCGCAGCAGATCACCGACGCCGTGGCCGCCGTGGCCGTCGCGCTGACCCCCGCCGAGGTCGCCGCGCTCGAGGCGGCGGTCCCCGCGGAGTCGGTCGCCGGCACCCGCTATCCGGCGCCGATGATGGCGCACCTCGATAGCGAGCGCTGACCGACGTTTTGCGGCGCGTATGCTTCGGCCCTGCACGTGCCGCTTCCCGGTCCGATCGGCGTTCCGGGACAGTATGGAGGAGCCGCTCACCGCGTCGGCTGGTGGACCGCGGCGGATCGCGGACCTTGGTACGTGGAGAGGACACATTCGATGCCGACGATCACCACAAAAGACGGAGCGCAGATCTTTTACAAGGACTGGGGCGCAGGGCAGCCCATCGTGTTCAGCCACGGCTGGCCGCTGACCGCCGACGACTGGGACGCGCAGCTGATGTTCTTCGCGGACCGGGGCTTTCGGGTGATCGCCCATGACCGCCGCGGTCACGGCCGCTCGAGCCAGACCTGGGGTGGCAACGAGATGGACACCTACGCCGACGATCTGGCGGCCTTGGTGCAGGCGCTCGATCTCCGCGACGCCGTGCACGTCGGCCACTCTACCGGCGGTGGTGAGGTCGCCCGCTATCTCGGTCGCCACGGCACCGGGCGGGCCGCCAAAGCGGTGCTGATCAGCGCGGTGCCGCCGATCATGCTCCAGAGCGCCGCCAATCCGGAGGGC
>ERZ795056.1849-NODE-1849-length-24279-cov-5.530383_pt1 | contig 24279 bp, 24 predicted proteins | sample MGYA00375140_ERZ795056 | MGnify/ENA primary metagenome ERZ795056 (study PRJEB30185, sample SAMN05720227) | activated sludge metagenome | isolation source: Anaerobic digester | place: USA | collected 2015-03-09 ... | reverse complement strand
CCGGACCGAGCTTCTCACCTGCCGCGATATCGTAGAGGCGGGAAGGCATCCCTACACCGGGCGAATGGGCACACTCTCGCCCGACGACCATAGTCGGGTCGATGAGGCCATGAAAACCGCACATGTGGAAGAGCTCGCCGAGCGCGACTTCATGCAGATAAGCGACGGGCAACGCCAGCGCGTCATGCTCGCACGCGCCATCGCGCAGGATCCGCGTGTGCTCGTGCTCGACGATGGCAGTGAAATCGCGTGCGACGTCGCGTTGGCCGCGACCGGCCGCGCGCCGGCCACTGCTGCGCTTGGCCTTGATACGGCAGGTGTTGCAGTGACGCCGCGCGGGGCGGTGATCGTCGACGATTACAGCCGTACCAATGTGCCGTCGATCTTTGCGATTGGCGACGTGACCGATCGGGTGACACTAACGCCAGTGGCGATTCGCGAAGGCCACGCGTTAGCCGACACGTTGTTCGGCAACAAGCCCACGATGGTGCATCACACCGGCATTGCTACTGCAGTTTTCACCCAAGCGCCGGTTGGCGTCGTTGGGCTGTCGGAAGCCGCGGCCGTCGCTGCGGGCCACGATGTGCAAGTGTTTCGCTCGACGTTTCGACCCATGCGCAACGCCTTTGTCGGCCGCGACGACAAAACTTTTATGAAGCTGGTGATCGACCGTGCTACCCGCAAAGTCCTGGGCGTGCACATGGTGGGCGCCGACGCGCCGGAGATCATTCAGATGGCAGCCATCGCTGTTACCATGGGCGCAACCAAAGATGATTTCGATCGCACCGTCGCGGTGCACCCAACCGCAGCCGAAGAATTTGTGCTGATGCGCGGCTAACGTTAGAGAATCGAAAATGTGACGCACGGTGTCGGCCACTAGTGCAAAATAACGTACATTGATTGCGAGGAATCGATGGCAAGCCCTACGTCGAAGCTAACAATCAAGAACTTCGCGCACATTGGCGAACTCTCCCTCGAATTTGGTGATCTGACTGTATTGGTGGGCGCGCAAGGGACCGGCAAGAGCTTAGCGTTGCAATGGCTAAAAGTTGCACTTGATGGGCGCCGCGTAGTTGCTCGCTTGAAAGAAGCAGGGCACACACTCAAAGATGATGCGCAAATCGTTGAATCGATTTTTGGCCAAGGTATGGGCAGTGCCTGGCATCAAAACAGCGAAATTCGTTGGAACTCAACCGCCGTAGTGCCGTCAAGCCTCAAGAATGGTCGTGCACCCACGAACGAAAAGGTCTTTTTTGTTCCTGCCCATCGTTCGCTATTAATCAGCGATGGTTGGGCCGCTACATTTAATGCGCTCAACGTCGAAACGCCGGTTGTTGCGCGCATTTTTAGCCAACATTTGCATGATCGCTTTCGAGCTCGCGGCGGGGAAACCTTGTTCCCGTTGAAGAATGTGCTGAAGAAGCAGTATCGCGACCTAATTGACGCTGCTGTCTTTCATGGTGGCACGGTTGGGCTGCAAGAGGCGCAACAGCGAAAGCGGTTGGAGATGACTCATGGGGATACCCATTTGCCGTTCTTAACGTGGACTGCCGGGCAGCGTGAATTCACGCCGCTGCTTCTCGGTCTATACGCGTTGTTGCCACAGAGTGGCACCGCAAAGAATGCAGATGTTGATTGGGTCGTCATTGAAGAGCCTGAGATGGGGCTTCATCCGGAAGCGATCAATGCGTTTTTGGTGCTGACACTAGACCTGCTGTGGCGCGGCTATCGAGTCGTACTCTCCACTCATTCTCCGCACGTCCTAGCTGCCATGTGGATGTTGCGATTGCTGGTCGAACATCACGCAACCCCCGACATTTTGTGTGACGCGTTCAAGCTTGGGAAATCCAAAGATATGAAGGCCGTTGCTCAAAGTGCGATGACAAAGGGATATCGCACCCATTTTCTTTCTATTGGCGCCAACGCAAAAGTTAGCGCCAAGGATATTTCGACTCTCGACGCAGGCGCGGTCGACGAGGAAATCTCGGGATGGGGCGGCCTCTCAGGCCTGAGCTCGCGCTTCAGCGATGCTGTTGCAAAGGCGGTCAACGAGGACGATAGCCTGTGAAACGCCGAGTGGACGTTGTAACTGCAACACCGCTGAAGGCCTCGTTGCACGAGCAAAGCAAGTTAGTTCGGTTGATCGAAAAAGGGTTGGCCGCACTATTGGAAATCGATCGAACTCGAATCGCCGGTGACCTGCGAAGTAGATTCCAAGACAGCTTGAATCTTGATGATGCATTGCGGGCCGACTATCAAAACGCCAATCGTTGGGACTACTTGCTTAGCTACAACGGAGCCTTTGTGTTAGCGATCGAAGTTCACACCGCCAACACCAGCGAAGTTTCGGTACTGATCAAAAAGAAGCGGGCCGCGGAGATTCAACTCCAGGGGCATCTGCGACCAACGGGGCAGATCAAAAAGTGGATCTGGATTAGTTCTGGAGCTGTTACAATCCCGCAACTTGATCGCGCGAGGGCTCGGTTGGCCCAAGAAGGCATTACGTTGGTTGGCCGCGAACTGACCGCGAAACACGTGCCTTGATTACCGCTGCGAAAAGCTAAAAATCAAAGCCGCATTGGCCGCCGGCCAAGCATGCCACCGGCGGTGGTGGTGCACATGGGCGTGCAGGGCAAGCGCTGTCGTCGTGGCTGGTAGCACAGAATTGATTCCAGCTTGCAGCGTTGTCGTCGCTGGCCCAATTGGCCAACGGGGTTGGGCAGCTTGGGCAATAACACTCAGCAGCGCTAGTAACTTTGGTTGGGTACATGGTGGTGCCGCACTCGCTGGTGGTGGTGCAAGCCAGTGGGTTGCGCACAACGTTGGTGAGCCGCAAAAATACTTGCGATGCCTTCAACACGACGCTGTTGCGGCGGTTTACCCGCACCGTTTTATTAACGCCAGCAGCGATGATGCGGCCGTTGCTTAGTTGATCAAACGCTGCCGCAATGTCGTCTTGGCTCGCGCCAACTGCGTCGAGGTTCAGATCGGCGATGTCGCGTGCGCGGGTCGAATTAACTTTGGCTTCGTGCATCGAGAAGCACGGTGCAGTGATGCAGCGAATGCCGTTGTCTTTGAGGAAGTAGAACGTGCCGGTAGCTTCGGCGTTGCCGATGCCGCGATACGCTTCGTTGATTTTGAATACCGTGTACGCGCCAAATTCGCCTGCCGACGCAGCAGCATAGCGACCACGCAAGATCACGCGCTTGGTAGCGAGGCCATCTTCGGCCGCAGCGATGGTGACAGGATCGAGTGCAGCTGGGGTCCAATCGAGCGCACCGACGTAGCACTCTGATGCCCACACACCGTTGGCACATTTGGTTTGTTCGAAGTTTATGCGCGACAACCACCAGCCGCCGCATTCTGGAAAGCGGCAGCGACGATCGTCGTGGCGTAGCGTGTACAGCGTCGCCGTGCTCGACAACGCATCGGCTTTGCCTGCAGCGCCGTCCTCATTCGACAAGCCACCGGTCGCGTCTTCGACATCGGCGAGGTCGTCCGGTTCGTTGTCAGTACAAGCCGCAACGCCTAGCGTCGCGAACAACAAGGCAGAAACGAATAGGCTAGCTCGCATATGTGTGCGTTATTGTCTTACCTTCGAGCACAATGCAATCACTATCGACATTCGGCGTAAATAACTAATATCAAAGCGATAAATTGCGACATCGGCTTGGCCGCAGAGCGACTGCTGTGAAACCCGCTGAAACGGGTGCCCGCTGAAACGGGTGCCAGCCCGCTGAAACGGGTGCCAGCCACCCGTCCAAAAAAGCGTAGCGATGTTCAATAGATAACTACGATCGGGGCGCAGCGACGAGGGCGAGCATTTCCCAGATGGCGTGGGCGGCGAGGTGGCCGGTGATGTCGCTGTGGTCGAGCATGGGGCAATATTCGACGAGGTCGGCGCCAACAACGCGGACGCCGCGCAAAGCGCGCAGAAATGCGAGGGCTTCGCGTGCAGTGAGGCCGCCGGGCACAGGGGTACCGGTGCCGGGTGCAAAGGCTGGATCAACGCCGTCGATGTCGAAGCTAATGTAAGTCGGCCGATTGCCGATGCGTTCGCGGATGCTGGCGCCAACTGCCGCAATGCCTCGAGCCGCCAAATCATCGGGCGAAATCACCTGGTGGTCATGCGCAAGCGCCAACGCGTCGTCGGATTCGCTGCCACGTGGGCCGCGAATCCCAACTTGAAACAACGTGCCGTCGGCGATCAAGCGCTCTTCGATGGCGTGGCGAAACGGCGTGCCATGATGAAAACTATCGCCCCACAATTCCGCCGACGACAAATCGAGATGCGCGTCGATTTGCACAACCGCCAGCGGGCCATGCGCAGCGCACAATGCACGCAGCGCTGGCAATGTGATCGAGTGATCACCGCCGACCATGATCGGCACGGTGCCACGCGCTTGCCATGCTTTGATATCGGCTTCGACGCGGCGGCGCATGTCGGCGCGATCAAACGGCGCAAACGACGCGGACGCCGCGCAAGGCGCGCAGAAAGGCGAGAGCTTCGCGTGCAGCGAGGCCGCCGGGCACACCGATAACTGGTGGTGGTTGCGAGGAGTCGACTATGTCGCTGCCGAGTACGCGCGACGCGACGCGCGGTGGTGGGTGAATTCGCGGCTTTGCCGCGAAGAGGGCGGCGGGCAGAGCCGCCCTTGTAGATCGATACCGCCGTCGTGCGGTACGCCCAGCAACGCAACGTCGATCGCTGCGTCGGTGGTGAGAGTGCCGCTAGGCAACCGAAAAAATGGATTCTGACCGTGTTGCAGGTATTCGTGCGCGGATTGCTGCATACGAGGAATTCCTTGCTGATGGTGTCGACGGAACGAGCGTGAGTACCGGTGGCCGTGCAGCTGTCGTCGAAGAAACTGATGTCAGCGACGACATTGGCGTTACCCGATGCAACAGCGCACTAACAGCGTTGCGGGCCCGTGCTGCAAAGTGTTCTGGCGGTTCACCCGTGCGTGGATACAGCGGCGATCCAATCACAAGCGACACACCGATGCTGCGCTTCTGCGCCATCGCGGTGTAGTGCGGCAAAAACGCAGCGCCGCCCGTCCACGCCATCTTTGGATCGTCGTAGCGAATCGCTAATGGCACGACTGGAAGTTCGAGTTGCTGCGCAACGCCGAAGCTGCCGCGCCAAAATGGTGCAACCGTGCGGCCATCGGTCGTCGTGCCTTCGGCGAAATTGAGCACCGAGACGCCTTGCGCCATCATGCGCGAAAGGCGACGTAACGTTGCTGCGCGTTGCATCGCATCGTTGCGATCAATAAACGCAACGCCGAGTTGTTTGGCAACCGGCCCGACGACCGGCCAATCGGCAACTTCCGACTTCGCCAACGGAATCGCTGGGCACAGCGGCAAGATCGCCAGCGGGTCGAGATAACTGACGTGGTTGCACACCAACAGCGACGGCATCCGAGGGACTTCCCCCGAAACCCGAACTCGGATGCCGTGGCTGCGTGCAATAAGACCTAAGGTTGCCGCGAGGCGGTGGGCGCCTTCGCTTGCGTCTTTGACTGGCGTGCGGTGGCTATGACCGAGTTCGGCCAATGCGTGGAACATGCCACGCGCCATATGTTTGCCGCCGGTGGCGAGTTTCGCGAACTTGCTTGCTTGCATCATGCCGCACCTCCCATTGGCAAGACTCTTGCCGAATTCAAATGGATGCCGCGTCGCAGCACATCGGCTGCAAGCGCTGGCGATACTGACGTGACGATGTCGTCGTCGTTGCCTGGCTCTTCGGTCGAGTCATCGTCGTCGAATGCATCGATGGTGCCGGTAGCGACGACCGACGCAGCTGCCGATGATACCGGCGCAACTTTGGGCAACAGACCTAAGCGTTCATAGCGTGCGCGCCGTAACTCAAGCGCGCCGCGTTCAAGCTTCGACACAATGCGACTGTCGCCGGGCCCGTAAAAATCGTGGACCACGCCTGCTTCGGTTGCGCCGAGCACTGCATGCAACGCGCGCGCAGCGTCGTTGTCAGGCTTAACGGTGAACCAGCAGGTCTCAACATCGCGTAGCACTGCGCGCAGAAAGCCTGCAAGCAGCAGCAGAGTTACGCGCGTGCGCTGAAACTCTGGCAATACGCCCAAGGTGGTGCAATACGCTTCGCGACCGCGCACAAAACACAGCAAGTAGCCAACTGGGCGTCCATCAGCCAGAGCCACAAAGCACGTCTCGGAAAAGAACTCGGTGCAAAGCCGTAAGTAATACGGGCAAAGCACATCTTCTCCGTCGGCTCCGAAGATCTCGGCTTCAAGCTTCTGCAACGCGCTGAAGTCTGAGCTGTGAAGGGCACGAACATGGTAGCGGGATGCGGCCTTGGTTTTCATCGTGTGCCTGCACTATGCACAGCCATGGTGTCACGGCGATGACAGCAACGTGCACGGTGCGCAAATTGATGGTGACAACCCGGTCACGACCCCGCGGCACACTTGCAGATATCGTGCAATTGTAAGCAACCGCCGCCTGGGGTGTGCGGTCTACTGCGCATGAAACAAGTAGCTTTGTCGTCGGTGATTGTGTTGATAAGCGCCAGTTGTGCGCATGACGTTGCAACCCACTATCCAGGCACAACAACCGGTGCCACTGGTGAAATTGAAATTGCCCTGACGGGATCGACCCACAATTTATTTGTGACGGTTGATGACAACACCATCGTGCGCGATGCGCATACGCAAAACGTCGTGATCGACAACGTGCCAGCTGGGCCGCATCGCGTGCGCGTAGCGATGGGCGCCGATGGCTTTGAAGGCAAAGAACACGAGGCGACCGTCAATGTTAGCCCGCAAAGCCGGTCATCGGTGGTGGTGGCTGCGCCGAACGTCGCGCTATCGCAAGCGGTCATCAGCGGCGCGGTTTTCATTGGTCAAACAATCGTGATCGGCGCGCTAATGCTAGTGATAGGTAAGTAAATACCAGTATTTGCACCGTTAGCTCCGGATTGCGTGCACCCATCAAATTCGCGCAAACGCGTGTTTGTCGCTTGGGCCGCCCAACGGTTTGGATTAGTGTCCGCGCGTGGCAAAGCTCTATTTTCGATACGGCACGATGGACTCGGCGAAATCGATGAACCTGCTTGCAGTGGCGCACAACTACCGCAAGCAAGGCAAACAAATCCTGCTGCTCAAACCGCGGCTCGATGTTCGATTCGGTGCAACCAAGATCTCCTCGCGCAGCGGCCTCGAAGCCGAAGCCGACATGATGATCGACGAAAACTCGTCGCTCGATCCCGCAGACTTTCGCGGCATCGATTGCATCCTCGTCGATGAAGAGCAGTTCTTGTCGCCGAGCGTCATCGAAGATTTGCGTCGCATCACGTGGGACCCTGGCGTGCCAGTGATCTGCTACGGCTTGCGCACGGATTTTAAGACACGCTTGTTTCCAGGTGCACAACGCTTGATGGAGCTCGCGGACCGCATCGAAGAAGTCAAAGTTACGTGTCAGTACTGTGCCAAAAAAGCGATTTGCAACCTGCGGCTGTCCGACGGTGCGCCAACGATTGACGGGCCCCAGATTCAGCTTGGCGCCGATGAGCAATATGTCCCGGTATGCTGGGGCCACTACGATGAAGCGACCCGCGATCTCGAAGCACGCTCGGCAACTGCAACCGTGCAGTGAAACGCGTCCGCAGTCTGCGGCACCCGCTACTTCGTCGGTGCAATAACAACATCGCGTAGCAGGTCGCGCAGCAACGCTTGCGCAGCAACCAGTGCACGTGACTTGTCAGCGATGATCACGGCGCTCGCGGTATTGCCAGCGGTGATTGCAGCCAAATCTGCAACCAACTTCTTGCGCAAGGCGGCACCTTCTGAGCTGTTGCCCAGCGCAGTGAGGCTGGCGCGGATGTCTGCGGTGCGGTCGAGCTGTTCGAGGTAGGTACGGTTCAAACCGTTGAGCTCGGTGGATAGACGGTTCACTTCGTTGCGTTGGGCTAAGGCTTTGCGCAGCGATTCGACCGCAGGCGCATAGATGTTGCTGTTGGCGAGGTAGATTGCGAGATCCGGTAGTTGGTCGGACTCGATGTGGTACACGCGTCGTGTAGGTACACGTTCTTCGACGACAAACTTGCTGATGGTGCTGGCCGACAACGGCACCGGCAGCAACCAAGCATCGGTCTGATCGATTGCGCCCGGAGGCAAGCCTTGGGCTTGATAGCCCGCGTGCTTGGCATGGCGAATATAGATTCGCGCGGGCGGATTTGGCGACGGTGCGATGCTGTACGTGGTCAATTGCCGCGAAGCCGATTCCAACGTGATTGCGCCGCGTGACGCTTCGACGATCCGCAACGGCAGTTCGTTTTGCTCTTCCTGCACGGTGACCAGCGTCGAAGCGTCGACGGTATATGGTGCGAATGCGGTTTCGCTCGGCGCCATTGCTGACAACAAGCTATCACCGACATAGGTGTTGCGAGCAAAGATGGCGACCGCGCCGGGTTGCAGCGTGAACGACGTCGAGTTGTGCAAACGCATGGCACGAAACGGATGTTGATCGCTGCCGCGCGCCGCTACGTCAGGGCGATACAGATACACATCTTCGGCGTCGACTGGTTGATTGATGATCGCCACCATCGACACGCCGCCGCGCGGTATCGTTATCGGCTGGGCAAAATCGTAGCGGCTGGCACCGGCGATATCGACGGGAGATGTGTCGGCTTTGGTGCGGCCGAGGGTGGCGGCCGTGATGGCACCATTGCCAAGCGTGGGCTTTTTGGAGGTGGTGGCGTCGTCGTCGAGCAACCGTTTGAGAACTAGAAATTGCACGCGACGATTTGCTTCGCGCGCTGATTCGGAGGTGCCGTTGCGCTTGGGTTGGGTATTGCCATAGCTTTGTGCTGCAAGCCTTTCGGGCGCAACACCGTGGTGTTTTAGATAGCGCGCTACGCTGTTCGCACGGTCGGTGGCTAGCTGCCACGGGTTGGCTTCGTCGTCAGAAGTGAATCCTTGCAACTCTACTAGCTGGACACCGGGGTTGGCTCGCAGCACTGCGGCCACGGCATCAAGCACGTCAAGCGAGCTTGCCGACAGCGCGGCATTGCCACGGTTAAAGTAGATCGTCTCAAGGATTTGCAGCTCGTTCTCTGCTATCCGCACTAGCCCTTTGTCTGGGCAACCGTCGTCGTCGTCGGCACCGTTGTAGACTTCCGGTAAATCGGGACATTTGTCCTGTGCGTCGGCGATTCGATCGTTATCATTATCTAGATCCGGACAGCCGTCGGTATCCTCGAACTTGTCGACATCTTCTGCATCGTTTGGGCAACTATCAGCGCTGCCAATGATGCCGTCACCGTCGGGATCACCAGCACTTGCAGCAGTGACGTCGGCTCGCACAGCGTCGGTAACAACCGGTTCGATCATCGCCCCGGTTACATCAGGCCGCGAGACATAGCGCGGTGATTTAAGGTCCATCGCATATGACATCGGCGCGCCCGTCGCGAGCGCCAAGCGCACGTTGGTCCAGTTTTCACCTGACGTGTTGTTGATGGTGGCCCAGCCTTGCAGTAGGCCCTTATTGTTGTCGTTGTTTTTGCTGTGGGCACTCCGCTTTTCTTCATCGAGCACAACCCGATACGTGGCTTTCCACGTTGGGGTTGGCACCGCGTAGTTCACATTGAGTTGATGGTTGCCACGCGTCGACAAGCGCAGCTGCACCGGCACTTGGGTCGCGCCTTTGGCCGTCGCACCAACGGTAACCGTCGCAAGGCTATCGCCGTTGGCGTCGATCACGGTAACGGTCTTCAAGACATCATTAACTTCGTAAGGCGCAAACATCATGGTCGCCACCTCGCCGTTGACGACGCCATGACGTTCGAAATATCCGATACCGTTTTGATACAGCACGACGCGATCGAGTTTGAGTGTTGTCGGCTGCGGGCCCGATTGAAGCGAGCGAGCGCACGCTTGGAGTGTGGTCAGCCCACAAGCTCCAAGCAGGGTGCCGATCATCAGATACTTTCGCATGCGCAACGTTACCGCGATTTGGCGTGCTGCCGGTGCTTCGCTTCGTAAAACCTAGTGCAGAAACAAGCTGTTACAAAATGCGCACGGACGGTCAAGCGCGCTTGTAGCGAGCCACGTAGATGTAATGCATGTCCAACATTCATTCACTGCACATTGTCGGCGTTAGCTGCGCCACCGACGAAACATCGGCCACGCAAGATATCGGCGCGTTGTGGGGCCGCGCGATCGGCGCAGGCCTTGGCGCACAACATATGTACGCGGTTTATCGTGGCTATCAACTACGACCCGGCGGCTACACCGTCGAGGTAGTCGTTGGTCGGATCGCTGCGCCAAACGAGGCCTTGCCGCATGATTGTATAACGGTCGAGGTTCCAGCACAGGCTGCGCATCACGTGGTTACCGACGGCAGCGTCGAAGGTGTGCAACGCGCATGGGCCGGCATTTGGTCACAGTGGCCCGACGGTGGGCCACGCACGTTTGTTGCTGACCTTGAACATTGGGAGATGGGCAGCGATGGCAAACCGCAACGCGCCGAGGTATTTGTGGGTGTGCGTTCGGCGAGCCACACATAACCATGAAGCCCAGCACTCAGATCGACTACCAAGCTCGCATCGACAGCGCCCTGCGTTGGATGTCGGCGCGGCTCGACGCGGAAGTTGCGCCAGCTGATGTTGCGCAAGCAGTTGCGTTGTCGCCGTACCACTTTCATCGCATCTTTCGTGGTGTCACCGGCGAGTCGGTGATGCAGTGCCTGCGACGGCTGCGGCTCGAAGCTGCAGCGCGCCAGTTGTGGCAACGCGAAGCCAATGTGATCGACGTTGCATTAGCAGCAGGCTACAACTCGCACGAAGGTTTCACGCGCGCGTTCAAAGATCATTTCGGTGAAGCGCCTGACACCTGGCGGCAGCAGCATCGCGAATTCGTGCGTAGCCAGTCGAGCAACGTTGTGTTGCCGGTGCCGGTCGTCGAAGTGCGTGACGTGCCAACGGTGCCGTTCATCAGCATGGCCTATCGCGGCTCGTTTGCCGAAGTAGGGCAGGTGTGGGAGCGTTTTATCGGGCTCGCTGCGTCGCTGGGGTTATTCACGGGCAGTGAACAATTGATCGGCCGCTACCCCGACGACCCCGATATCACGCCCGCTGGCAAGATTCGTTTCGACGTTGGCTTGCGTGGTTCGCCAGATCCTTCACGCCTGCCGTTGCACCCGGCGCTGCACGCGGAAGTTCTGCCGGCTGGCCGGTGGGCGGTCGCGCTTCATCGCGGCAGCTATGCAACGCTACATGAAACGTATCTCAGCCTGGTGGGGGGCTGGATCGCACGCAACGGCTATGTGCTCGACGATCGGCCGTGCTTGGAATGGTATCTCAACTCACCAGCAACCACGGCAGAAGCTGATTTGCTCACCGAAGTGTGGGCGCCGTTGTTGTTCGAGGCAACATGAGCAAAATCGACTACAAAAAAGAACTCGGATTATACAAACCTAGCGCGACACGTGTAAGCGAGGTGCGGGTGCCAACGTTGAACTATTTGATGATCGACGGCATCGGCGATCCCAACACGACGCCGGCCTATCGCGATGCAGTGACCGCGCTGTTTGCGGTGTCGTACACGATCAAGTTCGCGATCAAGCGCAGCGAACTCACGATTGATTACGGCGTGATGCCGCTCGAAGGTTTGTGGTGGGCCGATGATATGAATGCATTCACTGGCAACGATCGCAGCCAGTGGCGCTGGACGATGATGATCCTGCAGCCCAAGGTGGTAACCGCAGCGCATGTACGTGCCGCGGTCGCAAACGTGGTCGAACGCAAAAGCATCCACACGGCTGCGCAGCTCCGGTTCGAGAAGTACACCGAAGGTTTGTGTGCGCAGATTCTCCATCGTGGCCCCTTCACCGACGAAGGACCAACGATCGAGCGACTACATGCGTATATCGCCGAGCGTGGCCAGCTAACCGGCAAACACCACGAGATCTATCTCAGCGATATTCGCAAAGCTGCGCCAGCCAAGTGGAAGACGATCATTCGTCAGCCAATGCTGGCCGGTTAGTTGAGGTCGGCGCGGTGGCCGCGCCAGTCTTTGAACAGCGCCGTGAACCGCGGGTCTTTGAACAGTGGGGCCAGATCAGGGTCGGTTTCCATCTTTTCGATGTGGTCGTAGTTCGCCGCGATCGCAAGTGTGAGCAGTTCAAGTGCTCGGTCGGCGTTGCCAAGCGCTGCAAATGCACACGCGGCTGAGTGAAACATGTACGGATTTTCGTCGCCGTACGGTAGGCCACCTTCGGCGATTTCGGCAGCGGTTTCGTAGTCGCCAAGTGCATGCGCATGGATGCACGCGTTATTCCATGCCATCGCAAACGCCGCACGGCTCTCGCTATTACCTGATGGTGGTGGTGGCAGCTGAATAATGCGGCGCAGAATCGCCAACGATGTTGTGCGTTCGAGCCCGAAGCTCGCGTTGTACAAATGTGGAATCAGCGAGGTGCGCGCGGGCAGCAGTGGCAACACTTCCGCCAGCAGCGCATCGGCATGTTTCGCCGTTTCCGCGATGAGCTCGGTTAGGTTTTCATCGCTTGATGCAGCCATCGTTGCAGAGTCGAGCAATTGCAACAAAGGGGTCGCAGTGCCCGATGGTGCATTCGGCGTTTCAAGCAACGCGTCGTAGTCGACTTGCGCAGTCTCGATCACGGTTAACAGCCGAACATCATCGTCGCTGGTTGCCAGTGCAACCGCAAACGCTTCAGCGAAGCGCCGTTGCCGAATCAAGACGATCGCCAAATAGCCACGGGCGTTGGACAGTTCGTCCCACTGCAACGCGCGGCGCAAGAGCAGCTCGGCCAACGCAGCGCCAACGGCATCATTGGGATCGCGCGATAGCGCTACTTCGATTAACATGCCCGCCAATTCGCGTTTGGTCCAGACGCTTTGGCTTACGGCCCACGCCAACGCTGCTTCTTGGCCTTGGCGTTGCAACCGATCTTCGAATGGATTGCCAGCAAGCACAAATGGCTTGTTATCTTCGGCCGAAGCCTTGGCTTTATCGGCTTCGTCGGCGGTATCGAACCGCGCCCACATGATCGGCGTGATTTCGGCCAGGCGTGCCACGATCCACATTAAAAAATGCACTTGGTCGGCCGCCGTTGCTGGCACCCGCAGGCGCTCGACCCACAGCAGCGCTGAGCGATGAGTGCGATCGTGCACGACGTCGGCTCGCCGGAACGGCTCAAATGTTTCGCTGCGTTCATCTTGATACGCCGACAACCACAGCGCGAAAAGCGCGTTGATGACCGCGTCTTCGCCAGCAACCGGTTGACCGGACAGCTTGATCGCAATGCCAAAATCTTCGGCGTCGTAGTGGTCCAAGATTTCGGGGTAGCGTTCCAACGGAAACGACACCGTGTATTCCAAAGGTGGCACCCCGCTGCGCCAGCGGCTTTCGATCAGTTCGATATCGCCATCGTCGCTGTCGTCGTCGTCCATGTCGTCGAGCGCCATCGGATCGCCACTGGCTTCTGACCACAATGTCGGCGGTTCGTCGGGCGCATCTGGGGCACGGAACAAAATGCGAATGGAATCCCCAGCGCCAGGCTCAGTGGTCGCACCACCCGCCGCGGCTGGCGGAACCGCAACGCCAACATCGGGAAGCACGGCTCGTGGCGCGATTTCGATGCGATGCACAGCTTCACTGCTGTCATCCTCGCCATCGCCATCATCGGCGTCACTATCGTCGCTGCCTTCGCCGCTGGTCTCATTGGTATCATCATCGGCGTCGTCATCATTGGTATCATCATCGGCGTCGTCATCGCCGTCGTCGTGAATCCATGCGGTGCTATCGACCCCGGTTTCAACCTTGAGAAACCAGGCTGCAACGATATCGAACTTCGCTGCTGCGTGATCCAAGGCTTGGCGCTGCGCTACCAGCTCGCTGGTGCTTGGTGGCATCCACGGCGCCGCCATCAGTTCGCGCGGATCATCTTCCGCCGCTGAGGCATCATGATGCAGCGAACCTGCAAGCGTGGCGGGCTCATCGCTATCGACTGGTTCGGTTACGCCGCCAACGGCGAGCATATTCCACAGCTCGCGTTGTTGGTCGGCGAGTAACTTGGTTCGACAACGCACCACCACAATCCCGCGGGCGAGATCATTGTGACGTGCTTCGAGTCCAAAAACCTCCACGTCTTACTACGCTAAACGGCATTGCCAGCGGCGGCAAGTGGCCACGGCGTGGATCGGCAGTTGCCGTGCGTTGCCAGCCTCAGCGGTGCGCAATGTGGATTTTGCCATCACAAGTGTAGGCAATCGTCATTGCATCTGCTGTGAAATCAGCGTCGACGATGTGGGTGCACACCGTCGGGTCGACCTTGAGCAAGGTTTTGTTTTCATAGCGCTTGCCGTCAGCGGACAGCGTGGCGTGGTAGGTGTCGCCTTGTTCGGTGAATAGTATTTCCTGCTCGTCAAACGCAACGCTTGGATACCCTGCGTTCTGCGCGCCAACGATTGACCGAGATTCGATTGCTTTGAATTCCTCGTCGAGGGAGGGGCGGCGCCAGATGTCGAGCGCGGTTGCGGTTGCAACGAATACCGATTTGCCATCCGCGCCCATATCAAAGCCCTTAAAATTGTCGATGAGGATTTTCCATCCACGGTCGCCGACAAACATAGCGTTGGTGCTGATTCGCGACGACGTGTAGATTGCAAAGCCACCATTGCGATCACTGGCAAATGCGAGCAATTTATCGTCGTTGGCGAACGCTGGATCCACGTCATTCGTCCCTTGTATCGGCATGAATGTCGGTACTGCAGGCGCAAACGGTGCCACTGCCGTCGGACGTACGTGCAATGCGAGTCTGTAAGGCTTGCGATCGTCGACGTGCCAGAGTTCGGTGAGATCGTTCGTCAACGCAGCGTCGAAAGAAACGATGCCGGTATCGCGGTGGTCGCCAAACGGCAATTCAACTCGTGCGTTCGCTGACGCCGATTCAAAATAGTACTGACAGCTCGTAAGCGTGAGCGCACCAACTGTAGCGACAAAACTCCGTCGCCAGAACGTCGCATTCATGTGAACTTGGACCGAGCATATCGCGGAGCACCAAGCTTTGCCCAGCGAGCGCGCGGATCAACACTCGATAATATTTACAGCTAAGCCACCACGCGCTGTCTCTTTATATTTGGAGCTCATGTCGGCTCCTGTGCGCCACATGGTCTTGATCACCTTATCGAGCGATACCTTGTGGGTGCCATCGCCTTGTAACGCAAGTCGTGCAGCGTTGATCGCTTTGACGGAGCCCATGGCGTTGCGTTCGATGCAAGGCACCTGCACCAGGCCGCCAATTGGGTCACATGTGAGTCCTAAGTTGTGCTCCATCCCGATTTCAGCGGCGTTTTCGACTTGGGCGGGTGTACCGCCCATCACTTCGGCGAGCGCTCCGGCGGCCATTGAGCACGCCACGCCAACTTCACCTTGGCAGCCAACTTCTGCACCGCTGATCGACGCATTCTTTTTATAGAGCGCGCCAATCGCAGCAGCGGTCAGTAAAAATCTGATCGTGCCTTCATCATCCGCGTTGGGGATAAAGCGACGGTAGTACATCAACACTGCGGGAATGATGCCGGCGGCACCGTTCGTCGGCGCAGTGACCACGCGGCCGGCCGCTGCGTTTTCTTCATTAACGGCAAGCGCGAACAAATTGACCCAGTCCATGATCACCAACGGATCGCCACCTGGCCCACGCGAATCGCTTTTGAGCCGGCGGTGCAGTGCAACGGCGCGGCGTTTCACTTTGAGGCCACCAGGCAAAATGCCTTCGCGTTCGCAGCCGCGTTTGACGCAGCTTTCCATGGCATGCCAAATCTGCAACAGCTTGGCGCGCACCTCAGCTTCGGGCATGTGCGCACATTCGTTGGCGAGCATTAACGTCGAGATGCTCATGCCGTGGTTAACGGCGTTGGCGAGCAACTCTTCGCCAGTATTAAACGGATAAGGTACGTCTACTTTTTCAGCAGGCATGCTGCCATCGGCAGGTGCGCCATTGTCGTCGACGACAAACCCGCCACCAACCGAATAATACGTGCGTTCGAGGGCGACGCTGCCGTCGGCTCGCAATGCCGAGAACTTCATGCCATTAGAATGCAGCGGCAGCTTTTTTAGCCGATGAAACACGATCTGAGTATCGGGATTAAAAGCGATTTCGCGCCCGCCTGCGAGGGTGAGGCGTTGGGTTTGGCCAACGGTTTCGATCCGTTTGTCGACCGAATCAACGTCAACGGTTGCCGGTTCGTCGCCTTGCAAGCCCAAGATGACAGCGCGATCGGTGCCGTGGCCCCGGCCGGTGAAGCCCAAGCTGCCAAATAGTTCCATGCGTACGGTACTCACCGCGCTGTCGCCGGCATCGTGAACCGCTTCTGCAAAGCGTTTGGCTGCACGCATCGGACCGACGGTGTGTGAACTCGAAGGGCCGATACCAATTTTGAAAATGTCGAACGAACTGATGTGCATTAGGGCTCTGCGTCATGTTGCCACGCCCGCGACGAAAAGCGCATCTTTTGCGCCCGACAATGCAGCGTGAAAAGCGCAGAACGCAGTGCGTCACTACGCCTGCAGCTCGCCAAGCTTGCGGCGTACGATGCTTGGACGTTGCGTAGGTCCACTACGCACCTCACGGCGCTGCTTCCGCGCTCGAAGGGGATTTGAAAACAGCCCTAAAACAGAATGCGTGTACGAATGTTGGTCGACAGGGCGGCAATTGCGTTGCGCACTTCGCGTGACACGCCGTGGTCCAAGTCCATGATCAGGTAGCCAATGTCAGGATCGGTTGCCAGCAACTGTGCGCGAATGTTGGCGTTCATGTCGGACACGATCTTGTTGATGTCGCGTAGCACGCCCGGCACGTTTTTGTGAACGTTGAGAATGCGGTGCGCATCCGGCGAGGTTGGCAACTCGACCATCGGGAAGTTCACGGTGCCAGCAGTTGATCCGGTGTTCACGAATTTGATCAGCGCACTCGACACTTCGCGGCCGATCGATTCTTGCGCTTCTTCGGTTGAGCCGCCGATGTGAGGCGTCAGCACAACATTCGGCAAACCGCACAATGGCGATACAAAGCCGTCGCTGTTGCCTTCGGGCTCGTCGGGATAAACGTCGACCGCGGCCCCACCGATGTGGCCGGCTTTGATCGCTGCAGCCAGCGCATCAAGATCAACGACGGTGCCACGGCTGGCATTGAGTAGATGCGCACCCTTTTTCATGGCGGCGATTTCAGCAGCGCCAAACATGTTTCGGGTCTGCGGCGTTTCAGGCACATGTATCGTCACGAAATCTGACGCTGCGAGCAACTCATGTAGCTTGGCAAGCGATTGGTTGTTGCCCATCGGGAGCCGCGCTGCGATATCAAAAAACACGACGCGCATCCCAAACGACTCCGCCAACACGCCAACTTGCGAGCCGATGTGGCCATAGCCAATGATGCCGAGCGTACGGCCGCGAATCTCGTGGCTGCCGACGGCAACTTTGCGCCACTTGCCTTCATGTACTTCGCGCGAACGATCGCCGAGATGGCGCGCTAGCATGACAACTTCGGCCATGATCAGTTCAGCAACGCTGCGCGTATTAGAAAACGGTGCATTGAAGACCGGCACGCCGGCCTGCACGGCATGGCGCAAGGCGATCTGATTGGTGCCAATGCAAAATGCACCAACCGTCAACAAGCGCTTGCCAGCGTCGAGCACGGCAGGCGTTACTTGGGTTTTGCTGCGAATGCCAAGTACATGGACATCGCGAATACGTTCGATTAGCTCAGCTTCCGGCAGTGCGCTTTTGACTGCTTCGACGGCGAAGCCTTCCGCTGCAAAGGCTTGATTCGCAACTGGATGCACGCCTTCGAGCAAGAGCACTTTGATTTCGCTTTTCGGAAAAGACGTCTCACTCATCGCTGCGCAGCCTAGCGCATTTTGCGTCGAGTTCTCGTATGCTGCCATCGCAAATATGACGAGCACGACCATCCGCGGCGAATTTGAAGTGGCGCTTGCGCCGTTGCCTCTCAATCACAACAATGGCCCAATGTTAAGCCGGCGGGCGCTCGACAAGACCTTTCGGGGAGCACTTGACGCAACCAGCACTGGCGAAATGCTGGCTGCAGGGACGGCCGTCGCCAATTCAGCTGGCTACGTTGCCATCGAGCGCGTGGTGGGTACCCTCGAAGGGCGCATTGGTAGCTTTGTGTTGCAACACAGCAGCACCATGAACCGCGGTGTGCCAACCCAAAGCGTCACCGTCGTGCCTGATTCCGGCACCGACGCATTGGTTGGCCTAACCGGCTCCATGACCATCGACCGCGCCGACGGCAAACATTTCTACAATTTTACGTATTCGCTGCCGGCTGCGTAGCGGGTTCGGACCTACGCGCTGATCTTCTGGAGCAGTGGCACTGGGTCGAGGCCCTTCGCGTTGCAGTACTCTTTGATGTGGTCGTGCGCACCCTTGACGTACTGCACCCGCCGCTCCGTCTCAGTACTAGGTATTAGCGCCAAACGCTCATTAAAGATCCGCGCTGCTTCGTCGAGTTGGCCGGTCACAAATAGCGCTAGCCCCCAATTGAAACGCCGCCCAGCGAGTAATTTCACGTGCGAACCTTCAAGCGACTGGCACAGCGCGATCACTTTTTGAGGTGCGTTGAGATGGTCGATCCACAACTCACAAAGTTCATCGTTGGAGATGACCGTGGCGACGCCGTCGATGATCGAGCCCTCAAAAACTGCAGCGGCCTCGGCATATCGACCGAGGGCCTTGTAGCATTCACCCTTCATACGCAACGCTTGCGTCGGCACGGTTGCCCACTCTGTGTTGACCAGGCGCTTCTCGGACATCAGCGGTCCTGGCACCGTCAGTGCTTCTAGCTTCAGCACAATCTTCTCGATTGCTTTGGTCTTTTTGGCAGAATTTGGCCGGTCCAAAATGTCTTCAGCTTCGTTCGCGGCTTGATTAACTGCCCCGATATCGCCAGCTTTCAACGCTGGCACCTTGGCTGCGCGTTTGGTTTTACCCAGGCTTGCTAAGAACAAGTCGAGCGTTTCGGCCCATGGCGTGTACTGTTCGGTATCGGGTTCCCACATCGCAACTGGGCATTCGGGGTCAGTGGCCTTCACCGCGAGAAACGTTGCGGCTTCGCCTTCAATAGTGGCAAGTGGTACCCAACCGGCCGTTCCGCCAAATTCGGGTTCACTCGAGCCAGCTTCTTCGAAATATCTAGCGAGTGCCTCGCCTTCGAAGGAGATTCTCAGCGCCGACTCATACGTCGGCAACTCAGCGAAGAAGCGCTGAAACGGCTTCCATTCTTGCGTCGACAAAAACTTCGAATACCGATTTGATGGCTCGAGGTTAAATCGTTCAGCGATGAATGTCGGTTCCAAGCGGATTGTCATGCGGCAGCAATCCAACCACGGATTGCCAGCTATGGACAGCGAACCAAACGTCTTGCTACAGCGAGACGCCGGGCGCAAACGTATCGCAGTCTTGCAAACGGCCCGACGCTAAGCCGGTCTTGACCCATTTCACGCGTTGGGCCGACGACCCGTGGGTAAACGTCTCGGCGTTCGGATTGATGCCGGCTTGTTTTTGCAAACGGTCGTCGCCGATCGATTGCGCTGCAACGATGGCTTCTTCAATGTCGCCGATTTCAAGAATGCCGCGCTGTTTAGCGTAGAAGCCCCACACGCCAGCGTAACAGTCAGCTTGCAGCTCTTGCATCACCGACAACAAGTTCTTCGGCTTGTTGATGCGCCGGACTTTTTCTTCGACACCGAGGATATTTTGCAAATGGTGGCCCACTTCGTGCGCTAACACGTAGGCCTGTGCAAAGTCGCCGGGTGCACCGAGGCGCTTGGACAACACTTGGTAGAACGAAAAGTCGATGTACGCTTTTTTATCAGGCGGGCAGTAGAATGGCCCAATTTCTGCCGACGACAAACCGCAGCCCGTGTCGACAGCGTCGGTGAAGATCACCAGTTTCGCGCGTTCGTAGGTGAGGTTGTTTTGTTGAAACACCTTGGTGTAGGTATCTTGAATATCCGTCATCGTGCGTTGCACAAACAACTTCAACGCAGCATCGGGATCGTTTTTGGGATCAATCGGTGGTGCGTTGTTGGCTGGCCCGGTGTTGCCAACTTGGCTTGGCGAACCGCCACCGCTGCTGTCGCCGCCGCCGAGCAAGCCGCTAAGGTTCACCCCAAAGAGTTGCGATGCCAACGCGACGATGATCGCGATGGCTGCGCCGCCACCGCCAAGCTTGAGTGCAGCGCCACCGCCACCCGCGCGGCCACGTGCTGGGCCAGCACCGCGAATGTCTTCGACGTCACTTTGTTCAATACGCGCATTGTCGTCGTACTTCATGGCCGGATACTACATGGCCCCCACCCAGCGTCAACTGTTCGCCGCTGGTTGCACCTGCAGCCGATGCTTGGCTGAGGTATTACTCGGGTACTATGGCCAAAGTTTCGTCAAAAACGCCGTCAAAAGCGGCTGGTGCCGCGAAGTCCAAGACCGCCAAAGCGCCGAGCAAAAGCCCGCGCAAAAAGAAAGTCAAAGCCGAGGCTGGCTCGGTTGGGCTTACTGCTGCGGAGTGCAGCGAAGGCGCGTTGTCGACGGAGATGAAGCAACTTGCAGCTGCGATCGGCAGCGCTGGCGGCGTGGTGTTAGCGAGTTACCGTGAGCCACTCGGTGGTTATTGGGTTACGCTCGCAGCGTTGCCCATCGATCGCGTGGCGCCCACGCCTTATCAACGCGAACTATCGAAGACGCATGCTGACAAGCTTGCGACGGTGATCCCTAAAGTCGGACGCTTTCTTGATCCAATCATCGCAGTGCAAGATGGCGACCGCTTCATCACGCCTAACGGCATGCATCGGTTGTCTGCGCTGACGCAGTTGGGGGCGAAAACCGTGATCGCGCTAGTGCTGCCTGAACCTGAAATCGCGTTTCGCATTTTGGCGCTCAACACCGAAAAGGCGCATACGCTGCGCGACAAAGCCATGGAAGTCATTCGCATGGCGCGTGCGTTGGCTGAAAGCGCTCCGTCGAAGACCGAACAAGACATGGCGTTTGAGCTGGAGCAACCGGGCTACATCACGCTGGGCATTTGTTACGAGCGCAACAGCCGCTTTTCAGGTGGCGCATATCAATCGGTGGTGGCGCGGTGCGATGAATTTGCATCGAAGCCAATCGCAACGTCGCTTGCAGTGCGCGAAGCGCGTGCCGCGCGACTCATCGAGCTTGACGAAGCCGTCGCTGCTGCCGTCACGCGGCTCAAAGACGCCGGCTTCAACAGCGGTTATCTCAAGCCAATCGTCGTTGCACGCATCAATCCGCTGCGCTTCGTGAAACCTGGTGCTGTTGATGCGAAACCAGACTTTGATCGTACGCTCGATAAAATGATCGACGGTGCGCGCAAGTTCGACGCAAGCAACGTGCGCGCGCAAGATGTGGCGCTCGCTGCCAGCATGGGTGGCAGCGAGGAATAAACGCTACTGAAGTGCGCGCAGCGAGTTGAGCAATTTTTGGGTATCAACGCCGCTTGTGGCCATGCACGCTGCCATCCGTTGGGCATCTTTGCGTGCAGCTTCTTGATCTCCGGTAGCGTCTTTGTTGGCTTTGGCAAACGCAATGAAAGCCTCAAGTACTCCGTTGCCGCAGGCGGCGTCTTTGCATGCGCAGGCTTGATCGGCGAACTTGGCGATATCTTTCGTGACATCTTTTTTGCAGCCGGCAAGTGCAGCCAACAACCCGAACAACGCAACCGCAAGCAATTTGGCTTTCATGGCCAACAGGCTATCACGCATGCTGAGCCACTATTGGCGCAAGTCGCGCTATATCGAATACCTACATCGGCCTGCTTCACGTTAGATTCCGTTCATGCCACCTGCCTTCGTGCATCCAACTGCTGTGATCGATCCCGGCGCCAACGTAGGCGACGACGCACGCATTTGGCATTTTGTGCACGTGAGTGCTGGCGCGCACATCGGCGAAGGCTCGTCGATCGGCCAAGGCTGTTACGTTGGCAATGTGCAGATCGGTGCGCGTTGCAAAATCCAAAACAACGTTTCGATCTACGACGGCGTGCACGTCGCTGACGACGTTTTTCTGGGCCCGTCGTGTGTCTTTACCAACGTGCAGCATCCACGTGCCCATGTGAGCCGCAAAGACAGCTACGCCAAAACCGTGATTGCACGTGGTGCTTCGATTGGCGCCAACGCGACGATCGTCTGTGGCGACCGTGGCATCACCGTCGGTGAATTCGCTTTCGTCGGTGCTGGCGCGGTTGTTACTCACGATGTTGCACCACATGCGTTGGTAGTTGGTGTGCCAGCGCGGCAGGTCGGGTGGGTTTGCGCTTGTGGTGAAAGACTTGCTGCGCGAGCCGGCGGGCAAAGCTGCCATCGCTGTGCTGCAAGCTACGAAATCGTCGACGATAACCTGCGCGTGCTGTAACCAGGAACCGATAATTAATGAGCCAAACAAAAGCGCGCGAGTAACGCATGGTGGGCCAGTGTCGTATCGGGGCAGAAGGGACGGGACCTTCAACCGACGCGCGAAATGCCAATGCACAACACAGCGCCTTGCGGCAGTTCAGCGCTGTTTGCATTCGCTGCTGGGCGTTGCAACGATGCTAACCACGCAGCATCTTCAGGGTCGGGCGCTGCTGCGGTGGTTGGTTGGGTCGATGCGCGTGGGAACCGGCCGCGTTGCACCAGCAACAACATGCGACTCGCTAACCGCAAACGAAAATCGTCGGTGCTTTCGAGCAAGCCGTCGGCGTACATGCGGCGAATCGTGCTCTTTTCAATGACTGCACCATCGGCACGTGCAACCCGAAGCAACTGCATCGCAACCGACGCGGGGACTGCTGGGCGATGTTGGTTTTGGCCTTGCTGCATGATCGCCGCCAGCGCACGATCACATTCGCAAACCGCTAGCAGCCACAACAGATCGACTTCGCATTCAGCAAGGCCAAGTTTACGCGCCATGTCATCAAGCGGAGAAATGCCGACTGGTGATTGCGCTAAACGTTCGGCGATTTCGCTGCGCACCATGGCTGCGGTCTCGCGCGGGCGGCAATCGGCCAGTTGTTCGAAGCTGCGACGCGCCCAGCGGCTACGATCTTCCATAATTTGCTGAATGTCTTGGTAGCCTGCATTGGTCATGCGGCCCCTATCGCGGAGCGGTGGGCGAAGTTGCGGCTGATCTTAATCAGAAAAAAGCTGATCGTCGGCGTAGGCGCAGAGCGCACATCGACTCACAGCCAATTCCCTGATATCCCTTATGAAACAGCCAGGTTTGCATGCAAACCAAAAGCGAACAGGCCTACAATGGATGATGATGCGAGGCTGGCTCACGGTACTACTGGCTGCGGCAGCGGCGGTCAGCTGTTATTCACCGCCTGCGGTGAACGGCCAAACCGACGCAGCGACGCCCGACGCAGCGGTTGATGCCAGCATCGACGCGGCCATTAGCATCGACGGTTGCACGCCCCAAACCGTGGTTTGTGGTGATGGCATCGATCAGAATTGCGATGGCGCTGATGAGCCGTGCCCCATCAACGATCGCGCGCAAGGCGCCATCGACATTTCGGCAGGCGGCGATTTCACGACTGACGTGCGCTTTGCCAAGGACGATCTCGGCAACACCACCTGTGGCGGCGCTGGCGGCCGCGACGTTTACTTTGAGATCAATTTGCCGGCGCGCGAAACGGTCTACTTCGACACGTTCGGTTCAGACTTCGATTCGATGTTGCGGATCTACCCTGGCAAACGGTGTCTGCAACTCGGCGGTGGTATTGGCGGCATCGCATGCGCCGACGACGCTTGTGGCAGTGGCCAAGAGCAAACCGCGCTGAGTTTGCCGAGCGGGCGAAGCTGTATCGTCGTCGATCAGCAGCTCAATCCTGGCAATGCTGGCGAATTCGGCGCGTTGAAAATGCATGTTATTCGCACTGGTCGCGATGCCGTTGGCCTCGAAGCTGCGCCGTCGCCCATTGATGGCGACACGTGCACCGGCACGTTGAGCAACAGTGCATCGCTGTGCGGTGCTGGGGTAAATACTGACCTGGCCAAAGATGTGGCGTATTTTGTGTTGGCGTGTCCAGCGCAGACGGTACAGCTGGTAGCCGATACTTGCGCTGGGACCAATTTTGACTCTGTGCTTACGGTTAACACGCCAACTGCCGAAACCTTTTGCAACGACGATTCCGCCAATTGTGCTGCGACCAATCAAGCATCGAAGCTCGACGTTGTGCTGGCCAACGCATTGATTCACATTCTGACCG
>ERZ795056.1846-NODE-1846-length-24316-cov-39.697086_pt1 | contig 24316 bp, 24 predicted proteins | sample MGYA00375140_ERZ795056 | MGnify/ENA primary metagenome ERZ795056 (study PRJEB30185, sample SAMN05720227) | activated sludge metagenome | isolation source: Anaerobic digester | place: USA | collected 2015-03-09 ... | reverse complement strand
CGTTCGGTGTGCCGGTCGCAGCGGCGATTAACCTCGTGACGCTCAAGAAAACCGGTGCGCACGTGGATCTTGCGCCCGCTGTATTGATCGGGGCGTTTATCTCGTGCGCCATCACGATTCCGTTGTCGCTGCCGTTTGCCGCGAGCATGAAGGACGTGATTTTGCTCGCGATTTTGGGCGTGTTTCAGCTTGGCATTCCTTGCGTGATGATGGTGCGTGCGAGCGAACACTTGAGCGCTCCCGAACTTGCACTACTTGGCTTGCTCGAAGTGCTCATGGGGCCGCTCTGGTCGTGGTTGGGCGCGGGCGAAGTGCCTGCGGGTTCTACACTGACGGGTGGGGCCATCGTCTTGGCCGCACTCGTCGCCAATGAAGTCGTTCCACGGAGAACTACATGAAACTTTTCGGCTCAAAAAACTCGCGTTCACTTCGTTGTGTATGGGCGCTCGAAGAAGCGAACGCGTCGTACGACTATCAGCGCGTGTGGATGACCAAGGGTGACGGAAGAAAACCCGAATTCAAAGCGGTCAACCCCGCCGGGAAAATTCCGGTGCTGCAAGACGGCGCGCTCACGCTCACCGAGTCTGTCGCGATCATGATTTATGTCGCCGAAAAATTTCCGCAAGCCGGACTCATTCCATCAGAGCCTATCGCACGCGCTGAAATGTATCGCTGGGTATTTTTTGCAGTGAGCGAGATTGAGCCCCATCTCTGGGCCATCGCGCAGCACCGGTTTGCGCTGCCGGAAGATAAGCGTGTTCCTGCGCTAGAGCCGACGGCAACGTGGCAGTTGGCTCGCGCACTCCGTGCAATTGATACACGCCTGACGCACGTACCGTTTTTGGCGGGAGACATGTTCTCGCTGGCCGATATTTTGTGTTTTCACTGCTTGACGTGGACGCTGTCGGCGAAGCTCGAAGGTGTCGGCGAGGCTTCGCTCGGATACGTCGAGCGCCTGCGCGCGCGCCCTGCGCTAGTGCGCGCCAATGAGCGCGAGCGGATTGAGGCCGAGCAGCACGAGGCGCGAATCGCTGCGACAAACGCTTAGCGTCCGCGCGCTTGGTTCCTTAACCTGTATCGCGCCTCGCGCTAAGGGCCGGTTGCTCGCGACATGCATGAATTGCGCGAACTGGCACTGTGCGTAGTAGCACTTGCGCATTAGTCAAATCTCGCACGTCGAACGAGCACCGCCAAGGGCACCGCGGTGCTGCTTGAGCCGGATTGACTCTTGATATTTCGATCAAGAATTGGCTCCCACGTTTCTAACCAGTGAGATGCGGTGTCGGCGAGGCGACTGCCCTCAAACGCGTCCCGCACCATCGACTTCAAGTGCGACACGATGGCTGCAGCGAGCCTTGCTGATTCGTGTTCGCCCGCACGCTCATGCGCGTAGCGACTCATCAGTTCAATAATCCACTGCATACGCTCAGGCATTTGCGCTGCGCGTTCGGTCGTTTCAATTGCGTTTGTATTCATAGCGGTGCTCCATGAGTTTGAATTTGAATCTGATGCTTACGTATTGCGAATAGTTCGCATTCATATTACTTTATACTTATTGTGTCAAACCGCATCAAGATGATTTTTGGACGTCAAGGCCATGAAAAAACCGAAGCAAGAAGCACACGCAACACGCGAGACAAATCAGGACGGCACACGAGTCTTCATGACCGCGCAGCATGCGGCAGATGACGCACAGCGTACCGCTCCGCTTGAACGAGGCAACAGCCTCGAAATCGCGTCGGAGCAGGAAGCTACGCTACTGACCGTCCTGCTGGACGGCCAAGATTCGCTCGACATTGATCACAGCGGCGAAATATATGTATTGCGCCTAACAAGAGCGAAGAAATTGATTCTGACGAAACGCGCGTAGCCAGTTGTCATCGACGTGTCGAGAGCCGATCGCTCGCGTCACGCCCTTGACCTTGTGCGCCACACCACGTCAATGAGCATCTGACACACGCGATAGGATTTTTCCTGATTAGTTACGTGCCTCAGCCAGCTGTCATGCCCGCGAAGGTGGGCATCCAGACCGAATTGCGCTAAGCCCTGTAGCCACGGGTATCGTGGCGCGCTAGGTCTGGGTTCCCGCATTCGCGGGAACGACGATGTATGCCTAATCTAAGGCCGGGAGCTCATCAGACTTTTTGCACGATCGGACGTTTCGTAATGCGAACTATTCGCGTTTGCTATATAATTTTTACATCGGCAAGCCACCCCGCTACGGACCAGCCAGCCTCCCACCGACCAGCTTCGACACGAAGCTTGAAAAGGAGCCCTGATGGCTAACCGCACACGCCTATTCCCTGCCGCGCAATCGCGCGCGACGACGAACACACGGCCAAACGCGCCGACACAAACGCATGGCGTGGCGCTGCTGCCGCTTGCGGCGGTAATGCTCGCAGCGTCGCTCAACGCGTCCGCACAAACACCAACGACGACGCCATCAACATCGACAACGACACCCATGACCGCCGATGCCACCGCGAAAACGGGCGAAAAATCGCTCAAAGCCGTCACGGTCAAAGAGAAAGCTGAGGTCTTAGAGGGACGCGACGCAGTACGCGCAACTACCACCACCGTAGGAAAAGGCAATCAGCCGTTGCGCGACATTCCACAATCGGTCACCGTGGTCACCGAAAAATTGATCAATGATCGCAATTTGGACACGGTGAAAGATGTTTTGCGAAACACGGCGGGCGTAACCTTCCAAGCCGCGGAAGGCGGCGAAGAGGACGTGAGGTTGCGCGGCTTTTCCCTTGCGACCACCGGCGACATCTTCCTCGACGGCATGCGCGACGCCGCCTTCTATGACCGCGACACTTTCAACTTTGATCGCGTGGACTTGTTGCGCGGTTCGGCGTCGATGCTGTTCGGACGTGGCTCGACGGGTGGTGCGGTCAATCAAGTCAGCAAAGAACCGTCTCTGAACGATGAGCGACAGGCGACCATAACAATCGGCAACCACAATTACCGTCGAGTCGTCGCGCACATGAACCAAAGCGTGGGCGATAAAAACGCCCTCCTCGTCTCCGGTATGCACACCAAGGCCGACAACAACGGAGCCGGAAGCAGCATCGACAAACAGGGCGCGGCAGTCGCCTACCGACACGGTATCGGTGACACGCATGAATTCAAGGCGAGCCTCTACCACCTCGAAAACAACAACGGTATGAACTACGGATTGCCGTGGATTCGACCCAATGCGACCGACACGTCGGCAGCAAACACCATCATTTCTGGCCTCGACCCATCGAATTACTACGGAATGGCGAGCGACTACAACGCGGGCAGCGCGACAATTGCCACGCTCAATCACCTGTTTCGTTTTGGCGACGATAACGAACTAAAAACACAGATTCGTCGCGGTGAATACAAGCGCGATCAGCACGCCGGCACCGTCCGCTTCGCCGGTGTTGGCACCACCGCGACGACTAATCGAGCCGCCGTAGATCTCAGCAATTTCGGCCCGAGTACCGTACTCACACGCGGCACAAACCTCAAGCTGCAAGACTTGGATACCGTACAAGCACAGAGCGACCTGAGCGCAAAATTCAACGCCTTGGGCTACAAGCACCATGTGTTGGCGGGTGTCGACTACTCGCGAGATGAACGAAGCGTTTACGGTGCACGCAATGTGGCGCAGGGTGGCACAGCCCCGGTGAAGCCCACGACGCTGGCGGACACACCCAACGACGGCGCAACCGTGGACGAGTTTGGCCGTGTACTGCGAACCACCAACGACTTCACGGCGACTGCGTTCGGTGCGTACGTACAGGACGTGATCCAAGTGACGCCTGTCTGGAAAGCGGTGGGCGGACTTCGCTACGACAATTTGGACGGACGATACAACGCCTACGCCATCCCAAATGCCGCTGCGTCGCCAGTGACGACCACATCCTACCAACAGCGAATTTCGGCGATGAGCTATCGCGCCGGCGTATTGTTTCAACCCAACGAATTGCACTCGTACCACGTCTCATACGGCACCTCATTTAACACCTCCGCCGACACCTATTCCTACAACGCGCTGAGCGCGAACACGCCACCGGAGAGCAGCGAGAACTGGGAGCTTGGTGCAAAACTCGACACCGCTGATAAACGATTCACCACACGACTAGCACTTTTCTACTCCGTCAAGAAGAACGAACGCAACACCGACCCCGACACAGCGGCAACGCGATTGTTACTTTCGGGTAAGCGGCACACCGCTGGATTCGAGGCAGACTTTGCCGGTCTACTCACCTCGAAGTGGGAAATATTTGGATCGTATATGTGGATGCCTGTGGCACGCGTTGATCAGGCCGCGTCAACCGCGACCAGCGTCGGCAATCGCGTGGGCGACCGGCCCGGTCTCAGCCCGAAACACAGCGGCACAGCGTGGGTCACGTATCAAGTTGACCCAAAGCTGCGCGTCGGCGGCGGTCTCAATTTCCGCAGCGGCCAGTCTCCAGCGGACGTCACCGCGCCCGCGTGGCAGGCACCGGGATTTGTGACGGCCGACCTACTCGCAGAGTATGTGTTTAGCCCGAAATACAAACTCAAAGCCAACGTCAGCAACGTCACCAACAAGCTCTACGCCGAGTCGCTGTACCGCGGTCACTACATCCCCGGCGCCGGTCGTTTGTACCAACTCGCATTGACCGTGAATTTCTAGAGGCCCAGCGACGGAACCGGATGCGGCACACCGTCACGCGGCCCAATCGCGCGGCCGCATCCGAATTGCCACACCCATCTGACTCGAACTCACCATGCTACTGACTATAAAAAATGTGCTCACGCCAGACGATCTCGCGACGGCGCGCGCGTTGCTCGAAAACGCACCGTGGGCGGCAGGCCGCGACAGCGCAGGCATGCAGGCCATTGAGATTAAAAATAATGAGCAGCTCCCGCACGAATGCGACGCCGCTCGTGCTATTCGTCATATGGTGCTGCAGGGGTTAGACCGAAGCCCCACATTTTTTTCCGCCACCCTTCCGAAGCGCGTGTTTCCACCCCGAGTTAACCGCTATGGCGGCGAAATGAACGCCTTCGGGGAACATTTCGATAACTCGATTCGCTTCGCGCCAGACAGCGGGCAGCGCATCCGCACCGACATCTCTTGCACCGTGTTTCTCGCCGAACCGGAGGAATACGACGGCGGCGAACTCGCTATTCGCGACACCTATGGCACCCACAACGTGAAGCTCGCCGCTGGTGACGCCGTTATTTATCCCGCAACGACGCTGCATCAGGTCTTTCCCGTCACGCGCGGCTACCGTCTCGCCTGCTTTTTTTGGGTGGAGAGCATGGTGCGCGACAGCGAAAAGCGACGTCTCTTGTTCGATCTCGACGCAACGATTATGGGCATGCGCAACACAAATGGCGACGACGCGTCAACCGTCGCACTGACCGGCACGTACCACAACCTTTTGCGGATGTGGGCGGACGTCTGAACCGAATAGAAAATATGTCTGTCTACGACGACCCACCTTCCCCGATTTTCAATCGCAACGCTGTCATCGCGCTCGGTGTCGTGGTGTTCCACGCACTCGCGCTGTGGGGTTTGCAATCCGGTCTGCTACGACGTGCTGTTGAGATCGTGCTTCCGGTGCAACTGGTGGCCGAATTTATTGATCCCCCGCGTCCGCGCGAGGTGCCACCACCGGTACCGACGCCGACGACAAAACCCGTGGCGACCACACCGACGAGGCCAGTGCCGGTGATGGTTCCACAGCCCATTGCCATCAACGACCCGAGCCCTTCGCCCAACGCACCTAGCGGAGTTGCTACGCCCGTCCCACTACCGTCGATAGCCGCCCCAGTGGCAGCCGTTGCCACAGCAGCGCCTGTGCAAGTTGCGCGCCCTACACCGCCACGCGTTGAGTTGCCGTCGAGTGACGCCGACTATTTGCAGAACCCGAAGCCACCTTACCCGCGCTTGAGCAAAAGGCTCAACGAACAAGGCACAGTTGTCATGCGCGTATTGATTGGTAGCAACGGCGAGCCGATGAAGGCAGAAATTGGCAAATCCAGCGGATTTGATCGCCTCGACGAATCCGCTGCGACAACCGTAATGAAGTGGCGCTACGTACCCGGCAAACGCGGTGGCGTGGCCGAGGCCATGTGGTTCAACGTACCGATAAATTTTGTTTTGGAATAGGACTTTTATATGCAATCCCAATTTGGTCTCATGAACCTGTGGTCGCAGGGCGACTTTGTCACCCGCGCGGTCGCCGTATTTCTTCTGGCGATGTCACTGGCCTCATGGATGGTCATCATCATCAAGGCAATCTCAATCGCACGTTACAAGCGAATCGTTAAAAATTCGAATGCGTTTTGGCGCAGCCCTGATTTCGAATCTGGACTGAGTGCGCTCGGCGCCGCCACTGACAACCCGCTTCGCCAGCTCGCGCTGGAAGGACGCGAAGCTACGAATCATCACCGCAACACCAGCCCGCAATTGCACGACACGCTCGACCTCTCTGATTGGGTGACGCGTTGCCTTAAAAACACGCTCGACGAATTCACAGCGAAGCTGCAATCTGGGTTGGCCATCCTCGCATCCGTGGGTTCAACCGCACCGTTCGTGGGATTGTTTGGCACCGTCTGGGGCATCTATCACGCGCTACTTTCAATCGGTACCAGCGGACAAGCCACCATCGACAAAGTCGCGGGCCCCATCGGTGAGGCGCTCATCATGACCGCGCTCGGTCTCGCCGTCGCGATACCAGCGGTGCTCGGCTACAACACCTTGGTGCGCGGCAACAAATCCATCATTGGCAAACTCAGCAGTTTCGCCCACGATTTGCATGCGCATTTCGTCACCGGTGCGCGGGTCAAATTGCCGCTTCGCCAGAACGTGCGCAACCCATCAACGCAGACAACCAGCGCCGCTGCGCACGCCTAAAGGATCGATCATGGCATTCGGAACTACGGAAGACATCGACGACGTCATGAACGAGATCAACATGACGCCGCTCGTCGACGTGATGCTGGTACTCCTAATCATTTTCATCATCACCATCCCGGTCATGAAGCACAGCGTCGCCATTGATCTGCCACGCGCGACCAATCAACCGGAGCAAAGCCGCCCGGAAACACTCCGGCTCACCGTGGACGCCACGGGCGGCTTCTATCTGAACGAGCAAGCAGTCTCTGACACCGAATTGGCCGCGCAGCTCACACTAAGCGCCGCCAAACAGCCGCAGCCAGAACTGCACATCCGCGGCGACAAAGCGGTTCGTTACGAGCGCGTTGCGCAAGCGATGGCCACCGCGCAGGTCACAGGACTCAAGAAAATTGGCTTTATCACTGAGCCCAAGAGATAGCGCCCTGCTTGCGCTACAAAAGTCAGCGAAACTACTTGTGTCGCCCACAGTTTTCGCGAAGCCGAAGTACAGCGGCCGCGCAGTGGGCGCAGCGATAAAAAAAGCCGGGACGAACCCGGCTTTTTTAATCCCAACACGCCAGCTGGCGGCGTGCCAACGATAGGTTCTTCAGTTGCAGCTGATCGCAGCAGTCGCTATTTTTCCGACGCTGTCTAGCACCAGAACGCTGGCGGTTTGGCCTTTGAGCATTTTCCATTTCGCGTTGGACGCGAACGATGCGTCGACAATATTGCCGTTGGTCAGCGTAGTGGCGATTTGCGGAATCGAACTCGAAACCACATATGGCGCAGTGCCACCGGCAATCGCGAAAGTTGCTTTGCTGGACGTGCAGTACGTACTTGATGCATCGGCGACAAAGGAGAGTGTTGGCGGTGTGACTATCAAGTCTGTAGCAGCCGCTGTGCTGCGCGTATTGCCGCCGCTGGCAACGGTGAATGTAGCCGTGGATTTGGCGCCCAGCGCGTCGGTGACGGTCATTAGCGTGCTCGACGTTGCGCAGGTTGTCGTTGCGGGTTGCTTCACGGTGAAGCGCTCACCCGCGGCCGCTACGGTGGTGGCCGCGCCAGCAAGGGATTCCACACCGTTTGCGGCCAAGATCAGCGTGTTACTAGCCGGCAGCGTAACGGTATACGGCGCTTTTCCGCCGTGGATGCCGTATTCGCGCACAACCGGCGTGCATTCATTCGTGTAGTACCCAATCAAACCCGCGCTTGCAGGAACAATTCCGAGCGCGGAGGCGCCGCTGGTTTGTTTGAGCACGGTGATCCAAGTGTCAACGCGATGCGTACTCACCTTGTCCGTAGCACGCAAAAGCGCTGCCTCTGATACGGCCTCAACGTCACCGCGCAGCGCGACGGTCGCAACGCCATTGGCGTCAGTCTTTACCGTAGCGACCCGCGCAAATGTGGCGCTGTCAGCCTTTTCAGCAAACGCGGCGCCGGTGCTCAGCGCCTCGAAAAGCACCTCTCGGTTGGCGAGCACCGCGCCGGTGGAATCGCGCAGAGTTACCGAAGCCGTGCCAGTTTCGCTTTGACAGATGGTCACGAGCGTGATGGCCGGGTTGTTTTCGACTGCGCAGACCGAATTAGCCGCGCCGACGACAGTGATCTTGCCCGCCGGAATCGTTGCCGGGGTCACCGTCACCGCGACGGGCGACGTGGCGCCTTTGGAATCCTTGACCGTGAGTGTGACGACGGTCTCAGTCTGGACGTTTTTCGGGGTGAAGGTAAACGACGCGCCATTGACGGCCAGGGTGACCGGAACCAACACGGGGTCGCTCGACGTCACGGTGAAGGGGCCAGTGCCACCCGAAATTCCGACCACGTTTGGCGTATCACCGAACGCTGCGAACTTCGCTGGGCTGGCGAGCAACGTGGACGTGGAAACGGCCGTATCGGTCGAGCTAGATCCGCCACAACCCGCAAGCATTGCGCAAAGCGCAGCTGCGCCAGCCGCCATCGAGACCTTGCCCAAGAAGCCCAAAGAATTTCCGTGTGTACGCGTACGAGCCATTTCTTCTACCAGTGCCTTCGTCAAATCAAGGGAGAGAGTGTATCCGGTTGGGGAGCGCCGGCCATCGGTCGAGAAACGCCACGTGCCAGCCCAAAACTGTTCGTCATCCGCCGACGAGCGCGCCAGCGTGTGTCCTCCCGGCGAGCGCCACCGACATTGCGCGTATCCACCTGCGGGCAAGGGCACGCGAGGTTTACGATCTTCGCCTGCAATCAGCTTTTTGGCTCAAGCGACTGCCCAGCGGTCGTTTGCCGTACTTTTTTCAATATGTCGACTTTATAAAATATTGCTACTGAACGACCGCCGGCTGGTCGTTAAAACTATTTTTCACCAAAAAGCTGTTAGGCGTCCGAAACGCTCTCAGTTGATGATCTTCCGCAGTCGCACCAGCGCCGCGTCCAGCGTGTCATCGCGCTTTGCAAAGCAAAATCGGATTGTCTGCTGCTCTGCGGCTGACGAGTAAAACGCGGATACGGGAATCGGCGTGACGCCGATTTCACGCGTGAGCCACTCGCAGCACTCGCGTTCGCTCATGTCGCGCATCGCCGGAACGTCCGCATAGCTCACGCACTGGAAATAACTACCTTCACACGGCAACAAGCGGAGCGCCGTGGAGCGCAGACCAGCGGCGAATCGGTCACGCTTGGCTTGGTAGAACGCAGGTAAGTTCATGTACGGGGCGGGGTCGGCGAGGTACGCCGCAATGCCGTGCTGCATGGCGCTGTTGGCGGTGAACACCGTGTACTGATGCACCTTGCGAAACTCCGTCGTGACCGCGGCGGTCGCGCACACGGTGCCAATCTTCCAACCCGTGACGTGGAAAGTTTTGCCAAAAGACGAGATCACAAACGCGCGATCACGAAGCAGCGGAACGCGGGCAACGCTCTCGTGCGGCGCGCCGTCGAACACCATGTGTTCATACACTTCATCGGAAATGAGCCAAATGTCATGCGCTGCGATGATTTCAGCGAGCGTGTCCCACTGCGCGTGAGACCAGGTTCGCCCGCTCGGGTTATGCGGCGTATTCACGATAATGGCGCGCGTTTTCGGCGTAATCGCCGCCGTGATCGCGTCGAAATCGGGCTCGAAGGTACCCGTTTTCAGCCGCACCGGCACCGCGACGCCGCCCGCGAGCTCAATGTTCGGGATATAGCTGTCGTAACACGGCTCCAGCACGATGGCCTCGTCCCCCGGCCGCACTACTGCCAAAATCGCAGAGAGAATGCCCTGAGTTGCGCCCGAGGTGATCGTAATTTCCGTCGCTGCGTCATAGCGCACACCGTGCAACGCCTCCACCTTCTCCGCGACACGTTCGCGCAGCAGCGGGACACCCGTCATCAGTGGATATTGATTGTGCCCGGCTTTCATTGCGGCGGTGACAGCGTCCACCAAGCGCGGATCGCAATCAAAATCCGGAAAACCTTGCCCAAGATTGATCGCCTGATGTTTCACAGCCAGCGCAGACATCACCGAAAACACCGTGGTGCCGACTTTGGGGAGTTTGGATTGGAGGAGTGGAGCGGTCATATAGAAATCGAAAAAACGGCTACGAATTCCCACATTTGATACCAGAGCACGATCCGGCCTATTTTCATGCGGCGCAGATTGAATCGCCCGCCGTGAAAATCGGCCGCATCGGCGTCGTCCGCTGCCGCCGCTGCCGCTACCGCGATGCACATAGAAAAGAGATTGCCGTCGGCGGCGTCACGTTTTTTCTTTGTAGTACCTGCGACGACGAGTACTTCACCGACAGAGTCGGGTTTGGCCCTATGATTCTCGCGATGCACGCCTTCATTCACCAGCGCAGCGTTTTCAGCCCTATCCGTGCGGTGTCGGCACTCGCATCGTGCTTGCTCGCACTGTTCGCCGCAACGCCGACCATTGCCGCCGACAAATTTGCCACGTACGGTGCGCTATCGGTGTTTGGGTCGCAACAACAGTCGACGACGTGCTTTGACGGCGGAACGAACGCTAGCGCGCGTCTACAAATTGATCGATTTCGCTTTCTTGTTCCGAGACTTAGTTCGATTCGTGACCTGCAATTGGGCGTCGAATTCGCATTTACGGTCGATCCCAATGGGGGTGAATTCAGTGTTTACACCCCCCTACCACCCATCGCGCTTGAGGCATGGCGTAGCTACCCAAGTCTCTCTGCAGGCGTTTGGGATGTAATTTCGATTCAGAAGCTGGAATCGGGCGAACGATTGTCCGATGCGATTCGACTCACCGTGCCGCCGCTACTGCGCTGTAAATCGTTGTCAAGAGTGGAAGTCGTCGCGGGCGATATGCAGGTGAGCGGCGCCGGGCAAGCGTTTGCAACTCCCGCTATCCGCGTCAAAGTCACCGGCTCGGACGGACTGCCCGCCGCTGGCGCGAGCGTGGCGCTCGCGTCCGAAGTGATACTCAACGAGAAAACAGACACCGGCATCGACGGCCCGCGCACCGCGCTGTTGACCGACGCGTTGGGCATGGTGGATCTGCCAGTCTCTGCGGGCTGCGGCCGGGTGTTAAGCGGTTTGTGGTGAAGGCGCGGCAACAAGGTCATGTGGGTGCCGTCAGTGCAATGGTCACCGTCGCTCACGTCGCGCCGAGCGCGCCGCTCGAAGACACTACGCTTGCTGTCGAATACAGCTACGACGGCGGCGCGGGAGGCTTCGCGCGCTACCTCGCGAGTGCGGAAAGTGTCGTGCGCAGACTGGATTCGTACGACAGCAGCGTCGCCCAAAGAACAGGCCAAGTGTGGCGGGTATTCACGACCCCGACGGCTGCGCCAAACTTATCTCCTGTGTGCCAATTTTTTGGGCAACCGCTGGGCGACGGCACCGTGGCGCATTTCTTCACCGCCAATGCAGCAGAGTGCGCGCTATTGCGCTCCACATGGGGCGATGCCGGTACACCCGGCAACGGCATGAAATACGAAGGCATCGCCTTTTACGCAGTCGCCCCGGACGCCAATGGCGTCTGCCCAGCAGAATACGCAGTTCCGGTCGTTCGTTATTTCGTGGCGCAACCGTCGCCGTACCATTTGTACGTGACGACATACCCGAAAATTGGGCGCCCCGTGATTCCCGTTCCGTGGAATGCGTCAGAAGAGCGAGTCGCCTTCTGTACGGACGTGTACACCGCTATCGTCCCTGAGAAGTATTAGAGACGTTGGGGAAAACTACGCGCCCCACGGTGGCCTCAGCGCAAATCGGGTCGTCGGGTATAGTAGCGTTTGCACATTTTTTCGATGCGCCTTTAAGGCACACATCGCGCGCCCACGTTGGACGTCCTTTTACTTCTCGGGCTCATTCTTCTGAACGGCCTGTTTGCCATGAGCGAAATCGCTCTGGTGTCTGCGAAAAAAATTCGCTTGGAACAACTCGCCGCCGAGGGCGACAAAGGTGCCGCCGCCGCACTTTCTCTCAGCGGAGAGCCCACGCGCCTTCTATCTACGGTTCAAGTCGGCATCACGCTCATTACGATGGCGCAGGGCGCGTTTGGTGAAAGCACGTTCACGCCGCCGGTCGAAGCCTTTCTGCGCCAATGGAGTGTTTTAGCTCCCTACGCCAACCAGATTTCTACCGTAATTGTTCTGGTTGCCATCGGTGTTGTTGGCATGATTTTCGGCGAACTCGTTCCGAAACGTATGGGACTTGTCTACCCAGAAAGCATCGCGCGCCTAGTTTCCCGTCCGATGCAGTGGGTCGCGAGATTGTCGTTGCCACTGGTCCGTCTGCTTTCGATCACAACTGATGCGTTAGTGCGTCCGTTCGGCCGAAAAGGCAATGACGACCCGCCGGTAACGGAAGAAGAAATTAAAGGCTTGATGTTGCAAGGCGCGAACGCCGGAGTCTTTGAGCACGGCGAATCAAGAATTGTCTCGCGAGTATTCAATCTCGACGATCACACGGTCGAACACATCATGACACCCCGCGCGGACATGGTAGTGATCGATACCGAGGCAGACCCGGCGGTCACTCTGGAACTGCTCAAGCAAAGCGATTACACGCGCTACCCAGTGGTGAAAGACGACGTGTCGAACGTGATTGGCGTCATTGATTCTGGCGACCTGCTCGCACACTACTTGAAGAGCGGCAAGCTGATGCCGGAGCGTGTGCGCAAAGACGCTGTGTTCGTCCCCGAAACAGTGACCGTGCTCGAAGTGCTCGAGACATTTAAGCGCACGCGTGAGTCGCTCGCTTTTGTGGTCGACGAACACGGCGAAGTGCTCGGACTGGTCACGCTCACCGACGTGCTCGAAGCCATCGTCGGCGACTTAGGCGACGAAGACGAAGCGGCGAATTCGGATGCGGTTCGACGAAGCGACGGAACTTGGCTGGTTGACGGTTCGATGTCGTTGCAGCGCTTTCGCGAACTGTTTCCGGATGCTGGCGCGTTTGCCGGTGAAGTCAGCGGCGATTACCGCACGCTGGGCGGATTCGTCATGGCAGAAATTGGGCGAATTGCTTCCGTTTCCGATAAAGCGATTCACAGCGGCATTGCGCTCGAAGTGATCGACATGGACGGTCGTCGAATCGACAAATTGCTAGTCACGCCGCCGCGCGAAGACACGGGCGTTTAGCCCGCACTCGGCGCAACGTGCTCTCGACCCTTTCCGTAATACTGCCTGCCGCTATCGTCGTGGTGGCGGGATATGTGGCGGGGCGACGGATGCTTGACGCGTCGAACGTGAAGGCGCTGTCGGACCTAGTGTTCATGCTGTTTTTGCCGTGTTTGCTGTTTCGTTCTTTGGCCACAGCACGCTTCGATGGCTCCGACGCCACGATGCTCGGCGTGTATTTCGGCGTAGCGCTTTTCTGGTTCGTCGTGGTCGTACTTTTTACGCAAAGCAGACCTAACGAAACGACCTCGGGCGCAGTCGTTTTTGGCCTCGGGGCCGTGTTTTCAAACAGCGTGCAGCTCGGCATTCCGATTCAGAAGTTGGCGTACGGCGAAGCGGGCCTAAAGCTGCAACTCTCCATCATTGCGATCCATTCATTGATCTTGCTCACCAGCGCAACGGTGTGGCTCGAAATCGCGCGAGCGAGAGAGTCGTCGGAGTCGCGAAGCTTCGGCAGCAACGTGTTGCACGTCGTGAAAACGTCAATTGTTCACCCAGTGATCCTGCCGATTTTGGCGGGGCTTGTGTGGAGTTTTGCGCAGTTGCCATTGCCTGCCTGGTTCGATCAACCGCTTGGGTTTCTGGCCTCTGCTGCAGGCCCGATCATGCTGGTGCTCATGGGCGCGCAACTCTCAACCATGAAACTGACTGATCATTGGCAGCGCGGTTTGACCTTGACCATTGCGAAGAATTTGGTGCATCCGGCGCTGGTGTACTTAGCGGCCTGGGCGTTTAATTTATCGCCGCTTGCGACAGCCGTTGCGGTGACTTGCGCCGCACTTCCCATTGGCGCGAACGTGTTTATGTTTGCGCAGCGCTACAGCGTGAACGAAAACGTTGCAACGGCGGCAACGGCGCTGTCTAGCCTCGTTTCGCTGGTGAGCCTTACAGTCGTCATGGCGCTGCTGCCTAAGCCGTGATTCCCGCGCCAATGAACGTGGCCGACTCGCTTGCCCTCCCCCCATCGCTGCTCAAGCTCGGCGAGTTCGCCTTCATCGACGTCGAAACCACAGGCGGCAGCGCGCTCCGCGATCGCGTGACCGAAGTCGCGATCATCCGTTTTCACGCTGACGGCAAGGTCGAACGCTGGCAGTCGCTGATCAACCCCGGCATGAGCATTCCGGCCGCGATTCAAGCGTTGACTGGCATTACAAACGCGATGGTGCGCGACGCACCGACGTTTTTCGACGTGCGCGATGACGTGCGTCGCATGCTAGAAGGTGCGGTGTTTGTGGCGCATAACGCGCGCTTCGATTACGGGTTTATCAAGAACGAATTTCGTCGGCAAAGCGAGTCATTCACAGCAGACGTGTTGTGTACGGTACGTCTGTCGCGCGCGCTGTACCCCAACGCAGACGGCCACGGCCTCGATGCTGTCATTCATCGCCACAAGCTTCGCGTGACCGAGCGTCACCGCGCGATGGGCGACACCGAGGCGACCGCCGCGTTTGTCGTTGCGGCCACAGCGGATCATGGCGACGAGCACGTACACGCAGCGGTGAAATCGCTCTTGCGCATGCCGTCGCTGCCACAAAATTTGCCGACGAACGCACTGCACGATATACCAGACAGCGCGGGCGTTTACCTCTTTTTCGGCATCAACGATTTGCCGCTTTACGTAGGTAAAGCGAAGCACCTTCGCGAGCGCATTCGTTCACATTTTTCAAGCGATCACATGAGCAGCAATGACCTGCGGCTTTCGCAAGAACTGCGGCGCATCGAATGGATTCCGACCGCAGGCGAATTTAGCGCGCTCCTGCTGGAAGCGCAGATCGTGAAGCAACGTCTGCCGCTGCATAACGTCAAGCTGCGTCGGCGCGAGAAGCTCGGATTTTTTCAACTCGCTGAGACCGACGAAAATACGGCGCTCGAATGGATTGAAGTCAGCGCGCTTGAAACCATCACCGCAAACTTGTTCGGTCCGTACAGCGACAAAGCCGCCGCCAAACGCTCGCTGATGGAATCCGCGCGCGAGCATCGTTTGTGCGATCACGCGCTCGGTTTTTCCAAGCCGCGCGTCAAGGACGAGCCCTGCTTCGCGCGCCAAATCGGCCGCTGTCACGGCGTATGCATCGGCCTAGAAACGGCGAAACAGCACGGCGAACGCATCCGCGCAGCACTCAGCGCGTTGGCCGTGCCGGTGTGGCCGTTTCCCGGCGAAGCGGTCTACGAAGAACGCGACGAGGCCAACGACCGCACAGACCTCCTCGTCTTCGATCAATGGTGCGCGGTGTTGGGTGGCGTGCGACTGCCGTTTGACGCGGATGTTTACAAATTGCTGCGGCAAACGATGGGGAGAACCGCGAGCAAGTTTCGAGCAATGGCGTAGCCCAGGGCGGTAGGCGGCAGCCGTGGTCAATTTCAGCGGCAACCGCTCATGGCGCAGAGCGCGACAACCGTAGGGTCGCGACAGCTTTTATGCTTTACCGACTTCCGCACGGCGCTTACAGCCCGTTTTTTAGGATAGTCGACTATGAAGAAAAGTACGCCAGAATCGCTGCAGATTGGTCGTAGTAACCAAAAAGCCACAAACCCGAGGCGTCACCCTACAATCGCCCACTTCACCACGCAGCAGGTAACCCCATGTCGTTTCGCGGTCTCAATGTGCTCGGCACGCCCATTCACGATTGCAGCCACGACCCGCTGACGGGTTTCACCCGCTCCGGTTGCTGCGAAACCGGGCCGCAGGATCGCGGTTCGCACACCGTGTGCGCGCTAATGACGACCGAGTTTCTGACATTTAGCCGTTCACGCGGCAACGACCTGTCCACGCCGGTGCCGGAATACGGTTTCCCCGGCCTGCAAGCGGGCGATCAGTGGTGTCTCTGTGCTGCGCGGTGGTTAGAAGCGTATGGCGCGGGCTGCGCGCCGCAAGTCGTGCTCGAAGCCACGCACGAGAAGGCGCTCGACATCATTCCCCTGGCTGCGCTCAAGGAGCACGCGCAGGCTACGACGTCTTGAGCATGTCGTCTTGCTCGTCGGAACGGTCTTGCGGCAAAACTGTTCACTAGAGCGATCTGTAGGCGCGGATTCGGCCGCGCTTCCCCGTGGCACCAAGCGACGCCAAGTCGTCGCCTACACGCATACCGCTGAGCGAACGCGGTGGGACCGCCGTTGACCGCTGCGTTGAACTTCTGCTCAATTCCGCTGCGCGGCGTCGGTCCTCTATTCCAGCTTCAACTTCGCATCGATCACGAGCTTTTTCCACCCGTTGTAATCATTCGCGATAAACGAGGCCAGGCGCTCGGGGCCGCCGGGCGTTAGCTCTACGCCGTCGTTAGCCAAGCGATCTTGAACGTCTCTCAACGCTAGGAATTTTTGGACTTCCGCGTTCAAACGTTGCGTCACTGCGAGCGGCGTGCCCACGGGGGCGACGATGCCCCAATAGTTGTAAACCTCGGTGCCGTTCGCACCTGCCTCCTTGACCGTGGGCACATCAGGCATGAGCAGCGAGCGCTTGTTACCCGTCACGGCCAAGGCGCGCGCCTTCCCCGATTTCAAATGTGGCAACACGGCGGGAATGGTGCCCGTGAGCGTCATGATCGAGCCGCCGAGCAAGTCGGTCGTGGCCGGCGCGATGCCTTTGTACGGCACATGCAGGATGTCGGTGCCGGTTTTTGCCTTGAAAAGCTCTAGCGCGAGGTGATTCACGCCGCCAGCACCGGCGCTGCCGTACGCGACCTTTCCGGGGTTCGCCTTCGCGTAGGCGATCAGCTCGTTCATCGTGGTGAACGGCGCTTGCGCGTTGGCGATCCAAGCGAGCGGGCCGGCTGCGATCAGCGCCACTGGAGCAAATTGTTTGATTGGATCGTAGTTGGCGGTCGCAGGTGTCGCAGCGGCCACCGTCGTGAACGGCGACGCGACAAACAACAAGGTGTAACCATCGGCAGGTGCTGCCGCCACAAACTGCGTACCAATCGCGCCGCTCGCGCCCACGCGGTTTTCGACGACGACCGGTTGCTTTAACTGCTCTTCCAACTTCTGTGCGGTGAAGCGAGCCACTGCGTCGGTGCCCGCGCCGGCCGCGAACGGCACGATGAGCTTTATCGGACGATCGGGGTATTGCGCAACCGCAGTAAAGGAGATCGCGGCGGTAAGAAGGGCGATAAAGAGGCGCATACGGGGGAAGTTAGGCAAGAAAGCGTGGATAAATCGGAACTGCGCCGGGATTGTATCGGCGCTGTCCACCAAAGCGCTTACGGTTACGTTACAGTGGCGCTTGATGCCATGCGGTCACTGTGATCGCGGGTGGGTTCAAGCATTTCGCGCATGGGGAAAAAGTAATGTCTGACCTTAGCAATTTGACGAGCGAGTTCGATAGCACCACAATGATCGCCTCGCCGTTGGCGCACTTGACCACGCCGATTGATAGGTTGTCGTCGGTGTTTGCGCTGCGCCTCGTGCTCTCGCTCGGCCCCAAGTTCAATTTGCGTCGTGACATCAACGACGTAATGACGCTCGTTGCCCGCCATGTGGTTTGGCCCGTCTCCGTCGTGCAGAAAGTACAGAAATTCCTGACTCACCGCTGCGTGGACATGCCCGCGTGGGCGGGCGTCGGCAAACTCTCGCCCGAGGAATTCATCGCCCGCCACGGCGTATGGAACGGCACCTACGACGACGGCACCCTCTTCTATTACCTCGACGAATTTTGTAAGCAAAACGCGAAAGATTTGCTCGCGCTGTTTCAAGGCACCGTCGACGCGCTCGACAAGGCCACGCGCGACGTGCCGATGCGCCTCACCGACAACATCGGCATGCTCGGCAAAGTGCTCTCCCTCAATGCCGCTGAGCGCGCGCTCATTCAATGCGCCGCACTCGCCAAATGCACGCGTGATCTGCGCCCGATTCTCGTCGACTGCAAAGCAGGCAGCGCCGCCGAAGCGCACGCGATGCTGGGCGAAGTCACAAAGGTGTCGCCCGCAGACATTGGGGTCGCGCTCAAACCCGGTGGTCGCCTTGAATCGCTCGCGCTGATCGACGCGCCGATCGCCGAACACAACATCACGGACCTTGGCGATTTGATGCGCCTGACAGATCGCTTGTTGCCGATCCTGCTTGACGGTTACGAATCCGAAGGCGCGATGATGGCGGCCTTTACCAAACCCGCGTCGGCGTCGGAGCTAACGCTTGCCGATTACCCGCACATCGAAGCCGACGCGCGCTACCTCGCAGCGCTCTTAAAGACCGCTGCCGAGCGCAAAGAAAAAGGCGTGAACGTATTGATCTACGGTGCGCCTGGCACCGGCAAGACCGAGTTCGCGAAGGTCATCACCGCGCTCGCTGGGGCCGAGTTGTACGAAGTCGAATGTTTCGACCGCGAAGGTCAAAGCTTGAACGGCAAAGAGCGCTACCGCTCGCTACAAGTGTCGCAGTCGTTCCTCAAGGGGCGCGACAACACCGTGCTTTTGTTCGACGAAGTGGAAGACGTTTTCCCAAGCAATCCTTCGGAAATGCTCAACATGTTTGTCTCCGACGAGCATCATCGCGGCAGCGTGAACGGCAAAGCTTGGGTCAACCAAACGCTTGAAAATAACCCCGTACCCACGATTTGGATTTCGAACTCAATCAATCAAATCGACCCAGCGTATTTGCGCCGTTTTCAGTTCCATATCGAGCTGAAAAATCCGCCGCAAAATGTCCGTGCGAACATCACCAAGAAGCACCTTACGGGTCTTGACGTGAGCCCGGAGTTTGTCGAAAAGCTCTCGGCGCGCCGCACGCTCACACCCGCGCAAATCCACGCAGCGGCACGCTTTGCGCAGCTCACACACGGCAAAGTTGAAGGCGAAATTGACGCCACCGTGGAAGCGCTGATGCTCAAGCAACTCGATCGCAGCGACGAAGCGCTCGGCCACAAAGAAGAAGCGGATAAATCGCAATATCGCCCGCTGGTGACGACCTACGACTTGTCGCTTTTGAACATCGAGACGCGGCACCCGATTGAGAAAATCGTCAACGCGCTCAAGAACAAAGGTGCGGGTTCGCTGTGCTTTTTCGGGCTACCTGGCACCGGCAAGACTGCCCTGGGCGAGCACATCGCGAAGTCCATCGAACGTCCGCTCATCATCAAGAAGGCGAGCGATCTGATGAGCAAGTACGTCGGTGAAACCGAGCAAAACATGGCCGCCATGTTCAAAGAAGCCGAGCAAGAAAAGGCTGTGTTGCTGCTCGACGAAGCCGACAGCTTCCTGCAAAACCGTGCGCTGGCGCAACGTAGCTACGAAGTCACCGAAGTCAACGAAATGCTGCAAGGCATGGAGCGCTTCAAGGGTGTGTTTATCTGCACGACAAACCTTTTCGATCGCATCGACGAGGCTGCACTGCGCCGCTTCACATTCAAAATTCAGTTCAAGCCGCTGACCCGCGAGCAACGCGAAAAGATGTTCGTCACCGAAGCGCTAGAAGGTGTATCGGCGAATCTCACAGAGAGAATCTGTGACCGCTTAAACAAACTGCAACTCTTAACGCCAGGCGATTTCGCGGCGGTGAAACGCCAGATCACATTGCTCGACGAAACGATGACGCCGGATGAATTTCTGCAACAACTGGAGCAGGAACACAAGGTGAAACCGGACGTTAAGTTTGCGCGGAGTATTGGCTTCTAAGCGGTCGGTTCGGGGACCGTTTCGCTTGTAGAAGCCCGTGAGAGCGCCCCGCCGCCGTCTACACGAACGGCAGGCAAAGCCATGTGCTTACCGTAGGGCCGCCAGCAACTTCGCCCCAGCACGGCCACTAACTTTCTGACCTAAGCGCGCTTGCTCTTTCTCGATCGCTGCGCGGCTTTTCTCGCCGAGCATGCCGTCGATTTCGCCTATCTCGTGGCCGCGTTTTGTGAGCAAGGTTTGCAATTCGCGTCGCTCGGCGCGCGCGAGGCCTGGATCGTCCGTCGGCCACGCGGTGACGAACGCACCGCCGCCGCGCAAGCGATCCGAGAGATGCGCAATCGCGAGGCCGTAGCTCTCGGACGCGTTGTAGCCGTAGATCACGTCGAAGTTCTTGAACACGAGAAATACTGGGCCAGCAACACCCGCCGGGGCGAGCAACGCCGCCGATGTGTTCGCCGTGATGCCCGCGCCGGTGAGCGCGCCGCCGCTCTGGTTTGCGATGCGCGCCACACCTAGACGCCCCCAATCTGCGACGGGCTTTTTGAGCTTACGACCGATGAGCGCAGCGTTGAAACCGTCAGGCAATTTCACTTCAAAGCCCCACGGTTCGCTTGATTGCCAGCCGCCTTGCTTCAAAAAATTCGCCGTGGAGCCGAGCGCATCGGCGGCACTGTCGATTAAATCTTTGCGGCCATCGCCGTCAAAGTCCACGGCCAAGCGCTCGAACGTGCTAGGCATGAATTGCGTTTGTCCGAATGCGCCAGCCCACGAGCCGACGAGCTTTTCCGGTGCGAAATGACCGCCTTGCAAGATGCGCAATGCCGAGAAAAATTCACCGCGAAAGAACGCTTGGCGCCGCCCCATGCATGCGAGTGTTCCCAACGCCTGCGTGAGCTGATATTTGCCCTGCGCACGCCCAAAATTGCTCTCGACGCCCCAAACCGCAACGACCGTCGCAGCGTCCACGCCATACTTTTCCGACACTTTCTTGAGCGTCTCAGCATGTTGCGCCAATCCCTGTTTGCCGTCGGTCACGCGCTCTTCGTCCACCAACCCCGCCAAGTAATCCCACACCGCCATTTTGAATTCCGGCTGATAATCGAGTTTTTGTAACACCGTGGAATCTGGCTGCAAACCTTGCGTGTGCTTCTCGAAAGTTGCCTTACTAATGCCAGCGGCTTGCGCGGCGCCTTGCAAGTTCTGAATGCAATGGTGGAAGTCGGAGGCGAAGAGATTCGTCGATGCAAGCACAACGGCGAAGCTAAAAGCGGCCGAAACAACTAGTCGAAAGTGGTCTGTTTTCATAGAGGAAGTATCGCATCAACCGTCGAACACGGGCCGTTATGATTAGTTATCAGAAGCACTGGAGACGTTCTCATGGATTGGTACGCCGTCAAGGGCCTTTTCCGTTGGTACTTCAAAAGCGACGGATCGACGGACAACGTTGAGGAGCGCATTGTTCTCTTTCGTGCGCCATCGTTTGATGAAGCGATCGACCTCGCCGCCAAAGAAGCAGAGACATATTGCGGACACGAAGATTCGACAGCAAATTTTCGCATCGAGTCGATGAACCATTGGTACGCGTATCGGTTGTTTGACGAACCAGCAGACGGCGTCGAGGTATTTTCGCGGCGATGCGCTACGGAATTAAGCGCAGATGCGTTCGTGCGTCGCTACTATCCAATATCTCATGACTCCACTGTTGGCGAGGCACGCTGAGACTAGCCGAGCGGTTCAATGCAATTGCTCTGCAATCCCCACCAATTGCGACGGAGGAGCGCTTCGTCGACGCCGAAGTTTCGTCGTTGAGCTAATCACCTAGACGAATACCGAAGATTCCCACCAAATTGCTGCACCGCAGCGTAAACTCGGGCATTGTTCGAATTTGAAGTATTTCCATGACCGTCCGACGTCGCAACCGCACCCACGCCCTGACCCAACAAGCCACCGAAATGGCGATGGCGGTGCCGCATGTGGTGGCGCATCGCGTGACGCGTATGGCTTTGGCCGGGCCGGTGCTCTCGGAGCGTGATCGCACTGAGTTCGAGTTGATGAGCGCTGAGAAGACCGCTGCGATGGCCGAATCGCTTCAAGCGATGGCCGCCGAGACACTACGCGCGCAGCAAAACTTCGCGCTTGCGATGGTGCGCGCGATGTGGTCGCCGATTTTCATGGGGCGTGGTTCGGCCAGCGCATTTGCAGGCAGCGTCGGCTCACGTATGAACAACGCAGCGATGGACGTGATCGGCAAAGGCATGGAGCCGCTGCACCGCACGGCCGTGGCGAACGCAAAACGGTTGCGTAAAACTTCGTTTCGCTAATCGCGCGCTAGCGACAGCCTGCCGCGTACGCCGCGATTTGTTCACCGGCTGTCAAAAAACTTCCGCTCCGTGCCGCACCCGACGCGAGCGCCGCGCCGCTCTGGCCGCGCATGAGACGTGAGGCGAGCAAAGCATCTGACGTGGGCTGCTGCGTGTCGTCCAGATCAAGGTCGTAGTTTTTTGACGCGATGAAGTTCTGAATATCTGTCGCCGTTTGGCGCGATGCGCCTAGCCCCACCGCTCCGGAGATCAGCCCATTGCCCCGCAAGCCCAGCATGTAGCGCAATAACAGCACACCGTCTGTCGCCGCCTCCGAAGTGCCATTGCCGTCAATGTCGAATGTGCACCGCTGGTTAGACGGCATTGTCGCGGGCAGCGTGTGCATCGCCCATTGGGTGGGCGAATAGGGGCTGTTCGGGCAAGCGGTTATGCCCGCACGGGTGAAGTACATGCGCGTGCAATTCGTGTCGTAATCAGAAGTTACGGTTGCCGCGTTGACTTTCCAGCCGCTCAATTCGGATTGGTCAATGTCCACGTGCGCGCCCGCATTGAGTAGCGAGAAGTGAACGTGCGGACCAGTAGATCCGCCGCCCTGGCACAACGCTGCTGCCTCCGTATTCGCGATGCCCGACAGGCGCTGGCCGGCGTAGACCACGTCGCCCGTATTCACCAAGATGCCGTCGAGGTGGTAATAGTTCGTCGCCCAGCCATCAGGAGAGGTGACGCGAACTTGGCATGCGGAATACTTGGTCACCGTGCCCGCATTTGCAGCGACCACGCGCCCCGACGATGTGTCTCCGTTCCAGCCCCAGCCCGGACGCCAAAAATCCAGCGATGAACGCGGCGATGCACAGGCCTGCGCCGGACAACCGCCGAAGGTGGTGTGCACGCCACCCGAGCCCCAGTTGTATTGCCCCAATGTCCACGGGAGACGCAACGTATTAGTGCTGACCACTGCGCCCGAGATGGGTTGTGATTTCTGGCGATTGATTGCATTGACGCCGTAGCGTTCGACGTACTTCGCAGAGAGTGTTTCGAGCCTTGTGTCACCGCTGACGAAAGTAGCGGCGACCGCCGTTACGCCGGCGGAGTCGCTAAGCGCGGCACTCGTGGCGAGCGCGTCTTCCAGCGCGCGAGCTTGTGCTGCAGTGACTTTCGCTTTGTCCAAGCTTCGACCAAGATAGTGCATGCGGCCAATGGAGGCGATCACGGCATCGATGCGGGAGCGCTGCTGCACAGTGTCCATCGCAGCCATGTCCGCTAGCGCACCGCTCGTTTCCAAGAGCAACACAATTAGGCGCGGACTCACGCTATGCAGCCCGGCGCGATCAACGATCAGCCCGCGGTGCGCGCGAAGTTGCGGCACAGCATCAATTGCAGCGGTCGCGTCGTCGAGCGACAGCACGCGCATGTCCCAGACGACGTGGGCGTCGGTGAGCTGCGGTACGGGTGCGGAAACTGCACTGACGACAACCGGCAAAAGCGACAGCGACGCCGCGAAAAATACGCCCACGCTATTCCGCAAGGCATTGCAAACCTTAGACCCAAGATTCATCGCGACCTTTCGAAAACGCAACCCGATGATTGACAGCTTTTTACCGGAAACCACAAGCCAGTGGCGATTTATTGTCACTTTTATCGAATGTCGACATTTGTCAAAACAAGCGTCAATACGCCTAGCAGCGGTCGATGGCGCCACGAAGCCGTTATTTGTGTCACCGCAGCCTCGTTCTCAGCTGTTCGCGTCGTCGCGCTGCGAACCCGGCTGCGACGGCTCTACGCGGCTAGATTTCCACCGCCCCAACCATCGGAATGGACGGGCGCCGATATCAGAACTGTCGACCCCTGCTATCACGGCGCCCGGCAAAACGCGTTCGCGCATTTGTAGACCTTCAGGTCATCAAC
>ERZ795056.1845-NODE-1845-length-24323-cov-7.531770_pt1 | contig 24323 bp, 20 predicted proteins | sample MGYA00375140_ERZ795056 | MGnify/ENA primary metagenome ERZ795056 (study PRJEB30185, sample SAMN05720227) | activated sludge metagenome | isolation source: Anaerobic digester | place: USA | collected 2015-03-09 ... | reverse complement strand
TTATTTGAATTTTATAAGAATCATATTCATGCTTCGCAATAATTCAGAAACAGCTTCTTTCTCACTTTTACCGTTTGCTTTGATTATATGCATTGCATGCGGATTTTTATTTTCTATTACAGTTACGAGAGCGCCGATTTCAATTATTCCTTTTTCTATTGAAAGAGAATCGCCTTTAACTGAAAATATTTCTGACTGTGAGGAGAATTTATAAATTCTTACTCTAACGGATATATCCGGACTTATTCCGAGTTTTTCAATATTTTCTTTAATAATCTTTTCAACAGAAGGTTTATCGTCGGATAAAACTGCAACGTCTCCGGCAGAGATAAGACTGAAACCGGAAAATACAAATAATAGAAGAACATGACATATTTTCTTATTCATAGATATTAAAAGCAGCAGGTTTCCCTGCTGCTTTAATTTCACCAGTTGTCGTCCTGTTTGTCCAGGTATTTGTCTCTTACGTTTGCCATGATATCATCCACATAGAAGTAATTCCATTCAGCAAGTCTTCCTTTTCCTGCAGGTTTATACTGAAAACTTAAAATTTTCATCTGTCTTTTCTGAGAAAGAAATTTATCTTCCTGAGCTATTTCATTAGAAAGTTTTTTGTGAAGTTTTCTCCACCCTAGAAAATTTAATTTGTCGAAAACAAGTCTGTGAACTTTTCCGTTTGCATCCTGAAGAAGAAGTGATAATTCGCCAGAAAAATTTTTCCCATACACCCATATCGAAATACTTTTGCAATGCTGGGTAATTATGAGTTCTTTTGGGGGTTTAATTACAACAACATCTCCATTTTTGCCGTATACCTTGATTCCAATGTATTTTTTTGAGTCCTTAATTGGAGCAGGATACTGATCCCTCGCCTGAAGTTCTGCTTTCTGATCTTTTGTTACAGAAATAGAAATATTTGAATTTGTCCACTGTGTAGTTTCGAAATCTTCAATCGTTATTTCTTTATATACCTGATCGCTGTCTACTTCTGCAGTAACTTTTTCCGTAGAAGCCGGTGTTGTTTTAGTATCTGCTTTATCCGCTGTATCCTGTGATAATGACGGAATTGAAACAACCGCAGAGAGCAAAAGCATAAATAATGCACGTTTCATCTGTAAACCTCCATTTATTGCCGTAACAAGATAGCTACATCCATTACATATATAAAAGACATGAATGCCTGATAATGTCAATAAATTCTTGAATCAAAGGACATGGAGTGAAAGAATGACTGAAAGGGGTTATTTCTGATAATGAAATATGTTATTGGCGTTTTTTTAGCCGGAATTATCATTTTTTCAGCCGAATCTGCATTTGCCGGAGAGAATCATTCATGGTTCTGGTTCATTTATGAAAAAGGAAGTGATGATTTGTCGTCATTTCGTACAATAAGACCTTTTTATCTCAAAAATACATATAATGACGGTTCGACATACACGGCATTTCTTCCGCCGGTTATAGCTTCAAACTACAAAAACAATCTGGGATATAAAAATCATTATTTTTTTTCACTTTCAGGCGAGACTTATTATAACCATTCTGGGAAAAAAGAAGATTATGATCTTGTTCTTCCGCCTGTTTTTTACGGCAGCGGCTCGGAAAGTAAAGACCGTTACCTTATGGTCTGGCCGATCGGCGGTACATTAAAGCAAAAACTCGGATATGATTACATTACCCCTGTTATTTTTCCGGGAGTAGCTTTATTTTTTCTTTACCCGCCCAGTTCAACTTTAATGATAGCGGCATATTGTCTTGCTTCTCTGATTCCTCTTTATACTGAATATGGTTATAAAGAATATCATGCGAAAGCTGTTCTCTGGCCGTTTTTTATGAAAGGCGAAGGCGGCGGTAGAAAATCTATAAGGATATTCCCTTTTTATGCTCATCATACAAAAAAAGGGTTTTATGACAGAAAATCATATTTTCTCATATATAATTACGGTGAAACTTATACGTCAAAGCGCACTTATAAAACATTTTTTCTCTTTCCTTTTTACGGAAAGAAATGGACTGATGACGGAATGGTGAAATCTACTACAATTCTCTGGCCTTTTTTTTCATGGGGCTACAATAAAATCAGGGGAGAAGAATCTCTGAATATGCCGTGGCCGTTTTTTCAAAAAGCTAAAAGCAAAAATCCGGATATGGAAAAGCTGATAATTTTTCCTTTTTACGGCAGATACCGTTACGGAACAAAGAAAACAGTTTTTTATACCCCTTTTTATTTCAGGCAGACAAAGGAAAACGGATATTTCCATTCAGACTATAAAGTCATCAGTTTTATTATCTGGAAATTCCACCGCGAGTACCGTTTTACCGAGCATCCTTATTACGGGAAGAAATGGGATTATTTTAAAATCTGGCCTCTTTTCCATTATGAGTCTAATGACCGGGGGGACAGGGATTTTTCTCTGCTTTCGATTTTCTTTTTCCGTGATCCTGACGGTTATGAGAGGCTTTATCTGCCGGTAGTTTCTCTTTTGGAATATCATAAGAGAAAAGATGTTTCGTCATTCGGTTTACTGTTCAGAACCTATTATCAGTACCGAAAAGGAAATTATTTCCAATGGGCAGTTCCGTTGATTGCAAATTATTCATCATATAACGGCAGGACGACTAATTTTTCATTTTTGTTTTCGTCATTCGGATATTTCCACGATGAAAGAGGACAGGGATTCAAATTATTCTGGATACCGATTATTACGGATTCCTCTGATAAAATTGTGTTTGATAATCCTCTTGAATCGGAAAAAATCTATATGCCGGTGACATATAGATTTAAAGATACCGTCTCCAATAACTTTTCTTTCGGGACGGCATTCTGATGCGTAATTCACCTTTTACAAGCTGGCTATTTCTGATTTGGGAGAATTTTATCCGTATTACCGAATTCTCTGGATACTCTCTTGTTTTAATTTTCCAGTCAGTTTGTTTTCTTCCGAAAGTTATTGAAAAAAGATCTGAAGTCGTTAAGCAGATGTATGCAGCAGGAGCAAAAAGTTTTCTTGTTGTAAGCATTGTAGCTTTTTTCACCGGAATGATACTTTCACTTCAGACCGGTCTTGAAATGAAAAAATTCGGGCTTGAAAATCTTATAGGACAACTTGTAGTAACTACTCTGACAAGGGAGATGAGCTCATTTACCACCGCGGTAGTTCTTATAGCATCAGTCGGATCATCAATCGCCGCAGAGCTTTCAACAATGAAAGTATCTGAAGAAATTGACGCACTCGAAATGCTTTTGATAAACCCAGTTAAGTTTCTTGTGATGCCTAGAGTAGTAGCTCTTGCGGTGATGTTTCCTGTTGTCAGTGTTTATTTTACTATAATGGGAACTATCGGGGGAGGGGTTGTTTCTTATTCACAGCTTTCTGTCGAATGGGATATTTATTGGAAAAGCTGTCTTTTGGGATTGAAGCTTAAAGCGGTATATGTCGGTCTTTTGAAATCTTTTTTGTTTGGAACAATGGTTGCTGCTATTGCTTGTGCAAACGGGCTTAAGGCTGAAAACGGAGTAGCAGGTGTCGGTCAGGCAACTCGAAATTCCGTAATCGCTTCTTTTGTAATGGTTCTGATAACCGGTTATTATATTACGGCGATATTTTACGGTGTGAAATGATACGGCTAGTTGATGTAACAAAACGTTTTGGGAAGAGACTTGTTCTCGATAATGTTTCGCTTGAAATAAAGAGAGGTGAAACACTCGTGATAATAGGTCAGTCCGGAATAGGCAAAACAGTTACCCTGCGCCATATCGGCGGACTTCTTGATCCGGATGCAGGTGAAGTCTGGGTTGATTCCGATCGGATGGATTTTGCAGATGACAAAAAAAAGGAACGTCTGCGCAGCAAGATGGGGTTTCTTTTTCAGTCGGGAGCATTGCTTAACTGGCTGTCGGTAAAGGATAATGTAGCTTTGCCTCTGATAGAACGTAAATTGTGCAAACCAAATGAAGTTGACTCTTTGGTTGAAGAGACGCTGGATTCACTTCAGCTTCTTGATGCTAAAGATAAAATGATAAGCGAGATTAGCGGAGGAATGAAAAAGCGCGCAGGTCTTGCAAGAGCTCTTGTTTCAAGACCGGATATAATTTTATATGATGAACCAACAAGCGGTCTTGATCCTGTTATGAGTTCTCTGATAAACAAGATTATCAGAAAGCTTCAGAAAGAATATTCTGTTACAAGCGTTGTCGTTACTCACGATATGAAAAGCGCATACGAAATCGGAGACCGTATAGCAATGCTGTTTAACGCGAAAATTATTCAGTGTGCAACACCTGATGAGATAAGAAAAACGGATAATCCGATAGTACGTCAGTTTATTGAAGGACTTTTGGAAGGTCCGATCAATGCGGAAAAGCAATAGGGGGAATTATGGCTGGAAGAACACATAATATAATTGTCGGACTTATGTTTTTATTTGCGGTTTTGGTACTGGGTTATTATACAATTCTGCTTAAGGATGAATTTTTTGAAGGTAAGCGTTATTACCGTATTCAGTCTGAATTTACAAACGGTTTCGGTATCAAAAAAAATGATCCGGTAAAAATTCTCGGCGTATATTCCGGGTCGGTTGAAAACGTAAAACTTAACGGGAATAAAGTTCTTGTTACTATGAAAATGTTTAATCAGTTTACTCTTTTTGAAAATTACAAAATCAAGGTTAAATCTGAAGGCTTTATGGGCGCAAAGGCTGTTGAAATTACTCCGGGAGTAGAGTATGACGATGAAAGAACTTACCGTGAAGTTGCGCTGAATCAGGTTCTTCTAGGTTCTCCTTCTGGTGATCTTATGGGAACACTTGAAGATCTTGTCGGTGAAAATAAAGAAGCGATTACGGATTCAATAAGTAATCTGAGGGTGACAATGGCCAATTTTAAGGATTTATCTTATAAGATGAATTTTATTGCTGATAAAATTACTCGTGGTGAAGGAACAATCGGAAAACTGATTGTTGATGATAAACTTGCGAATCAGGCAAGCGAAACATTGACTAATTTAAAGGACACAGTTGAAGACGCGCGCGAGCAGGCTCCAATAACCAGTTTTATCAGAGCTGCGCTTATGGCTTTTTAAGTACTGCCAAAAACGGAAAAGAAGCTCTTGAATTATACAGCCTGAAATCTTCAGAAATTATTCTGGTTATTCTTGATATGATTATGTCTGAAATGAAAGGAAAGGATTGTTTTTTTCAAATAAAGGAAATTAATCCTGATGCCCGTATCATTCTCTGTTCAGGATACAGCCGCGAAGAGGATGATGAACTTCTAAAAGAGAATGGTTTGTCTGCTTTTATCAAAAAGCCGTTTAAAAAGGATGATTTCTGTAATATAATTTATGAAATTATTGCTTCTGTTTAATATTTATTAGAATTGGTTTTCTCCGAAATATAAACTCTCAAAAATCATTGACACACTTTTTAAATGATAAGTAATGAACTTCGATAGTGTACGGAGAGTTTATGATTAAGAATGATATGGAGCTTATTTTCCGTGGTACGGAAGAAATAATACCAAAAGACGATTTTATAGCAAAAATGAAGGAATCTGAGGATAAACAGATTCCTTTGACAGTCAAAGCCGGATTTGATCCGACTGCACCTGATATTCATCTTGGTCATTCTGTGCTATTGCGCAAAATGAAGCATTTCCAGCAGATGGGGCATCGTGTAGTTTTTCTGATTGGGGATTTTACGGGGATGATAGGAGATCCGACAGGTAAATCTGAAACACGGAAAAAACTTACCAAGGAAGAAGTTCTAATTAATGCCGAAACCTACAAAAAACAGGTTTTCAAGATTCTTGATCCTGAAAAAACCGTTGTAGAATTCAATTCAAAGTGGTGTTCCTCAATGGATTTTGCCGGAGTGCTTGAATTGACAAGCCATTATAATGTAGCCAGAATGCTCGAACGTGATGATTTTTCAAAAAGATATAAATCAGGTAAATCAATTTCAATTATAGAATTCATGTATCCGCTGGTTCAGGGATATGATTCTGTTGCTTTGAAAGCCGATGTTGAACTCGGCGGAACTGATCAGAAATTCAATCTTCTTGTAGGCCGTGATCTCCAGAAAGAATACGGTTTAAAACAGCAGAGCATCATTACGCTTCCTCTCTTAGTCGGACTTGACGGCGTAAATAAGATGAGCAAATCGCTCGGAAACTATATAGGAATAAATGAAGAACCTAAAGATATTTTCGGAAAGGTTATGTCTATTTCAGATGAGCTGATGTTTAAATATTACGAACTGGTTACAGATGTTCCAAGAGCGGAGATAGATAATATCAGAAGAGGAATTTCTGAAAAATCGATACATCCGAAACAGGCAAAAGTCGATCTTGCTAAAAATATATGCGCGCAGTTTTATGATAAAGAAACAGCGGAAAAGGCAGAAGCTGATTTTAACGCACTATTTGTTAAAAAAGAAGTTCCGGACGAAATGGATGAATTTATAGTATCCGATGAAGATAAAAAAGACGGTAAGATATGGATTGTTAAACTGCTTTCTTTAACCGGTATTGCGTCTTCCAACGGTGAAGCACGCAGATTAATAGCCGGTGGCGGTATCAGCATCGACGGAGAAAAAGTTTCTGATGAAAAATTTGAAATTATTTTCCCATGCAATTGTGTTATTAAAGCAGGAAAAAGAAGATTTGTAAGAGTAATCGGTTAAAAAATCTGTAACAAAGTACGAGTATTTATGACTGAAAAGAGCGACCTTGAGATAATTGAGTCGGTGGTTAAGGGAAAGGTTAATGATTATGCTCTTCTTGTTAAACGCTATCGCGACAAAATATTCAGATATGTCTGCGGTTATTGCGGGAGCGAAGAAGATGCAATGGAGATTTCCCAGGACATACTGGTTGCGGCGTATTCTTCTTTGAGTAAATTCAGGGGAGAAGCAAAGTTTTCGACATGGCTTTTCAGCATAATGATTAATCATTGCAGAAATCATGTAAGAAAAAAAGGCCGCATTAAAAAAGTCTCTATCTCTGACCTTTATGATGATTCGGGAGCTGATTATGAGATACCTGATTCACGCGGGTCGCTGGAGGAAGACTTGGTAACATCTGAGACTTATAAAGCGGCGGTTGCCGAACTTTCTAATCTCCCGGATGATTATAGAGAAGCTGTTATCCTCTGTGATGTTGAGGAAATGAGCTATGAGGATATTTCGGAGGCTTTGTCAATAAGCATGAGCAATGTTAAAATACGAATTCACCGCGGAAGGGAAATGCTGCGGAAAAGGTTGAGTGAAAGGGGGTATGTATGAGAAATGAACATATGAAATTTGATGAAATCTCGGCATATTCTGACGGTCATAAAACAGATGTGTTTTCAGCTCACATTAAAAAATGTGCTAAATGTTCTGCTGTTTTGTCTGAAATCAAAAAAACAAAGAAATTCACTTCATCATTAAAAACTCTTCAAATAGAAAACGATCTTTTTGATACAGAGATTATGAGAAGAATAAAAAAACGCAGACTGTTTAAAAAGCGTCACATTCTTCCTCTATCGGCTGCTGCGGCTTTCCTATTAATTCTGTTTTCCGGACTGGTAAATGAAAACAGTAGAAAAGTTGAAACAGATATTTCTGTGAACAATTCTCCTATGCTTGATTATTCCCATGTAACAGATGAAGTTGTTTCATCTAGTGAATTAAAATCCATGCTTACTGCCGGAAAAATATTATCTGATTCTGATGATACTCTCGTCATTGAATCAACATATTCTGAATACCGGGCATTGATGAAAAGACTTAGTATTCCTGAGGAGAACCGTTATCTTAAATCCTTTAATGCTATGCATCTGTCAAATGACAGAGGAGTTAATGTTAAAGGTGGAACGGATCCGTATAAGCGGGTGGTTTATTCAATTAAAGTTATCAGAAAGAAGTAATTCTTTTATTTTCTGAGCCTTTTCTTTGCTTATATTAAGTTTTACTGCTATTTCTTCGGCTTCTGCTAGTGCTGCATTTTTTGCACTACCGTAGTTTTTAAGAAGTAATGCTTTTTTATCCTTCCCGATTCCTTTTATTTTGTCGAAAGGTGAGCTTATGATGCGCCTGCTTCTGATTTCTCTGTGATATTTAACACCGAACCTATGTGATTCGTCGCGAATGCTTTGTATTATTTGTAATGCCTGTGATTCTTTTGGAAGCACAATAGGCGGAGCGTCAGGTGATGTATAGATTTCTTCGTTTCGTTTTGCAATTGAAATAATCATTACATCGGTTTTTAGAGCCGAAGCTGCCTCAATTGCGCGTGTGAGCTGAGTCGGTCCTCCGTCGATAACAATAAGATCGGGCAGTTCGAGCGACTCATTTATAATATTCTGCAAATATCTTGAAACTGCCTCATGAATCATGCCGGGATCGTTTGCCGATTCATAACCGCGGATTTTAAATTTGCGGTAACCTTTTTTATCAGGATAACCGTTTAAAAAACAGGACATACTTGCGACTGAGTCCTTGCCCTGAAAATTTGAAATGTCGAAACATGTCATTGTCCGTATCATTCGTGTGGTGTTTAAAACACGTGCAAGCTCGGCTAAAGCTCTGCTTTTATCTGATAATATTTTTTTTGACTCCCGCTCTGTTCTGATAAGGTCAATATTTTTTGACATTATTTTAATTACTGATCTTTCGTCATCGCTTTTTGCCGAACTGATTCTGATTTTATTTTTTTTGTCAGAAAGCATTTTCTGAAAGAGCTGTGATGAATTTAATCTGTCTTTTAAAATTATTTTATGAGGAAGCGAATCGTTTTGGGCATAATGATCAAAAAGGAATCTTTCGTAAATTTCGGCCTCATTGATGAACTCTGTATTTTCATAAATGAAAACCTTGCGTCCAGAAAGAGCTCCGCTGCGGAATTCAAATAAAAGCAATACGGCTTCTTCTTCGATGACGGATACGGCAATATAATCAATATCATATGCGCTTGAGGCTATTACATTCTGTTTTTGTGAAATACGCTGAATGTCGAAAATTATATTTCTGATTTCAGCAGCCTTTTCGAAGAGCGTTTCAGAAGAATATTTATCCATCTGCAGTTTAAGGCGCTTTATGATTTCATCGGTTTGACCGCCGATAAAATTAGCAGCCTCATTTACCCTGGATATATATTCTTCACGGCTTATTTTGCCAGTGCATACTCCTGAACATTTACCTATTTGATAATTTATGCACGGGCGTTCATTTTTTTTAAGAGGCAGTTTTTTTGCGCATCTGCGTATTTTGAATATATTATGTGCAAGTTCGAGAACATTTCTTGCGGCAGATGAATCGGCATACGGACCGAAATATTTATGGGATTTTCTGTTAATACTTCTTGAGTATATTATCCGCGGATACTCTTCATCTGTTACGGCAATGTATGGATAGGATTTATCATCCTTCATTCTGACATTGAATCTTGGGCGGTGCTTCTTTATAAGTGTTTCTTCAAGAATCAGAGCTTCGAGTTCATTTTCTGTCGCTATAAATTCAAACGAATCGGTCCGTCCTCCGAGAAATACTGATTTGCTTCCGTCGTTTTTATTGTTAAAATATGACGAAAGACGCTTCTTTAAGGATTTGGCTTTGCCGATATAGAAAATATTTCCGGTGCCGTCCTTTAAAAGATAAACCCCAGGTTCATCAGGGGTGTCTTTGAGCAGAATTATATTCTTTTCAAGATTTTTCACTTTGTATCAATCGCTCTGTTTTTGAAATGTATGATTTCGTCATGTCGTGTTCAGGATTTATTTCAAGAGCCTTTTTAAACATTTCAAGAGATTCGGAGTATTTCTTTTTTTTAGCGAAAATGACACCGAGATTGAAATAGCTTCCGAAACCGTCAGGCTTGAGCATAATCAGGGATGAAAAAATATTTGATGCATCGTCAAATCTGTTTTCTTTAAGCAGATTAACACCGAATTTGAAAATGTCGGAAAGAAAATCCTTTGAAGAAAGTTCTTCAATTATTTTTTCTTTTTCCTTAATTTCACCGACAAGAGAATTAAATGAAAGTGCAAGTTCGCTTATGTCGCTGTCGGCGGAAGGATTCATTACCAGGTCGGAACCCTGTGCCGCACTCTGGGCAACACCCGACATGCGTTTGTAGAATGCGCGCATCTGTTCAAGCTGAACAAATGTCAGAAAAGTAAAAATGATACAGAGTATTATAATAAAAACCATTAAAGTTTTTTTTAGTGATGCAGTTTGTTTTTCTATATTCGCCGAATTTGCGGCATATTCTTCGGCGGATATTGAAAGCTGAATTACACACTCCTTTTTGCCGAATTTTGCCGGAATGTAAATGTTAAAAAACCGGGTACCGTCTTCAGAATAAATTTTATCATCAATTGCAGTCTCATATAATCCTTTTTTCAGATAATTGGTTTCCGATGATTCCATAATCTGCATTCCTTCAGTGAATGGAAGCTTTCTGCCTCCTGTCATAGAAGAAGCTTTTATTACTTTGTAGTAATTTTCATCAGCGGTTTTGGTAAATACCGAAAAGGATAGAATATCTTCATCAGCACCGAGGAACTCCGCGCTCTCCTTAAAGAATTCTTTTTCTGACGAAAAAACTTTTGTATTATAAAAGGAAAATATCAGCTTGGTTCTTGGTTCATTTCTATCGATGAGTTCTTTCAGGTTATTATGATCTTCTGCTGTTTGTTTTTTTGTAATCATTTCCGCCGCAAAAAAGCCGGTTAAGGCTATGCAAAGGCAGTTTATCAGAGCTAAAACAGCAATCAAACGGACTGAGCCGCTTTTTATTATTTTCATTTATTTCTCCGGAATAGTAATAAGGAATTTTGTTCCTTTTCCCATTTCACTTTCAAGTTCTATTGAACCGTTGTGGAGATCAATAAATTTTTTGCAAATAACAAGCCCGAGTCCATTTCCTTTTTCACCGCGTGTTCCGCGGGACGGGGAGTATCCGTATTGAGTAAACAGATTATCGATCTGATTTTTGTCCATTCCTATCCCCGTGTCTTCAATGGAAAGGTGAATGTATCTGTTTTTTGTTTCTGCAGTTACGGTTATTGTGCCGTTTTCAGTAAATTTAACCGAATTGCTGATGACATTGTTGAGAACCTGAAGAATTTTTTCACGGTCAACCATTGCATGTGTATTTTCGAGCCGGTTGAAAAACACAATTCTGGTATTTTTGTCTATGCCGAGTAGAACAAAATTATTGAGGCTCGTATTGATAAGTTCAGCCATGTTCGTTTCGACGCGCTGAATATTAATTATTCCTGTTTCGACTTTTGAAATGTCAAGAAGCTGATTTACGAGTTCGTAAAGATCTACTGAAATGTCCCTGATTACATTGAGATATCTTTCCTGCAATTCTGAAAGATCGCCTTTTTTTATGAGGTAATTAACATAACCTGTAATGCTTGAAAGAGGCGAACGAAGATCGTGCGAAACAACGGCTAAAAATTCATTTTTGAGCTGATTGAGCTTGAATAATTCCTTAAAATGCCGTATATTGTCCCGTCTGAGGCGGATGTTTTCGGACGCTCTTTTTAGCGCAAGTATAATTGCGTCATTTTCTGCAGGTTTCGGAATGAAATCATAAGCTCCGTATTTCAGCGCGTTTATGACGCATTCTGCAGAAGGATGTTCTGCCAAAAGAATGGTATTTGTGATTTTACCTGTTTTATTGATGTGAGCGATAATTTCAAAGGCGTTATCCTTTCCGACGTATAAATCTGAAAGAACTATATCGACAGGTTTTAAACCGAGCATTTCTGCGGCTTTGTCAAAAGAATCGGCAGAAAAATATGAGTAACCTTCGTTTTCTGCCAGTTTGATCATTTCATTCGAAATAACATTATCATTTGAAATTATAAGTATGGTAATGTCGGAATTATATTTTTCCATAACCGCCGGTTAATTTGTTTTTGTCTCAACGCGAGTCTACATTATAAGTTATGATATTTAAAAAAGCAAGAAAATTGAGTTAAAAGAGGATCAGTTAGCTTTTCCGGTATTGATTTCCCGACTTTATTCCTTGACACAAAAAGGTGTAAAATTACTCATAATATCGAGCTATGAAAGATACCATGCGAAATTACTGCTATCCGCAGATACCTGTTAAAAAAATGAAGCCGCTTCACGCTTTAAGGAAGTCCGGCATGGAAATATTAATAACTACTTGAGGTTGCTATGAAAGATTCGGTTTTCCGTATTGATGTTTTTTCAAAAGGAAAAGATTACCGCGGTGAGGCTCTGAAAAAAAGGCTGAATTCTTACGGTTATGCCGTTGAAAAGATATATGTTTCTGACTCTTATATTGTTAACGCGTCTTTGTCTGCGGAAGAAGCCGAAAAGCTTTCAGCAGCTCTTACGAACAGGGTAACACAGCAGTTTGTTATAGATAAACCATATGTCCTTAATAATTTTGATTTTGCGCTCGAAATCGGTTTTCTTCCGGGAGTTACGGATAATGTGGCTCATACAGTCCGTGAAATAGCAGAAGATCTTTTCAAGAAAGAATTTGACCGTGAAAAATCATTTTTTTCAGCAGTTACTTTTTTTATCAAGGGAACTGATGGAAATTCCGCTGAAATGATTTCTGCTGAATTGTCCAATCCTCTTATAAACCGAACCAAAATATTTTCTAAAAGCGATTATGAAAAAAACGGCGGATTCGGTGTCGATCTTCCGATTGTTCATGTTAAAGAACATGCTTCCGCCGATGAAGTTAAAATAATTGATGACGATGAATATCTTTCAAAACTCGGGAAGATGGGAATAGAAGATGAACGCGGTTTCCGCGGACCTCTTGCTCTTGATCTTCCATCGATGCATGCCGTGAGGGATTATTTTCTGAAAGTTGAGAAAAGAATGCCGCGCGATATCGAGCTTGAGGCCATTGCACAGACATGGAGCGAGCACTGCAAGCATACTATTTTTTCTGCTGAAATAGACGGAGAGAAAGACGGAGTATTCAAGAAATATATCAGAGCCGCGACAATGGAAATCATAAAACGCCGTGGCGATAATTTCTGTATTTCTATATTTGAAGATAATGCCGGCGGAATTGAATTTGATGAAAACTATATGGTTTCGGATAAAGTTGAAACGCATAATTCTCCGTCCGCGCTTGATCCTTTCGGAGGTTCAATCACAGGAATAGTCGGTGTAAACCGCGATGAAATGGGATTCGGTCTCGGAGCGCTTCCGATAGCAAACCGTTACGGATTCTGCCTTGCCGATCCTGAAGATAATGATCCTATTTACAGATCAAAAGATAAATCGAGTAAAATGCTTTCGCCAAGAAGAATAATGGAAGGAGTAGTTTCGGGAGTAAATTCCGGCGGAAACACATCCGGTATTCCGACTCCGCAGGGATTTGTTTATTTCGATAAAAGCTATAAGGGAAAACCTCTTGTGTTCGTCGGAACGGTTGGTCTTCTCCCTAAAAAGATAAATGGAAAACCGTCGCATGTTAAAAAAGCTCAAAACGGTGATTTGATAGTGGTAGCCGGCGGAAGAGTCGGTCTTGACGGAATTCATGGAGCGACTTTTTCATCAGAAGCATTGAGTGAAGGTTCGCCTGCCGGAGCCGTACAGATCGGTGATCCGATTACACAGAAAAAAATGAGTGACGCGATTGTTAAAGAAGCACGCGGAATGGATCTTTATAATTCGATAACTGATAACGGCGCGGGCGGAATCTCGTGCTCTGTTGCTGAAATGGCAAAAGAGTCCGGCGGTTTCGTTGTTGATCTCGAAAAAGTGCCTCTAAAATATCCGGGTCTTGCTCCATGGCAGATATGGGTGAGCGAATCGCAGGAACGAATGACTTTTTCATGTTCACCTGATAAAGCCGAAAAGCTTATTGATTTGTTTAAATCGCGCGGTGTTGAGGCGACAGTCATCGGAACATTCAATGATTCTTCGCGCGCAATTGTGAAATACAAAGGTGAAGTAATTTTTGATCTTGATATGGATTTTCTGCATAACGGTCTGCCCCGGAAAATTCTTTCATCGGTTACTGAAAAATGTTCGAATCCTCATCCCGTATATTCAGAACCTGAGCAGGGAACTCTTCTTAAAGAAATGCTCGGAAGACTTAATATGTCATCATTTGAATTTATCTCAAAACAGTTTGACCACGAAGTATTGTCAAACAGCTGTACCAAGCCTCTTCAGGGTAAGGGCAGAGTTAATTCAAACACAAGTGTAATTAAACCGCTTTTTGATTCGTATAAAGGTGTTGTTTTGTCGCAGGGAATGTATCCTTCATATTCCGATCATAATCCTTACAGAATGGCACTTGCGTCGATTGATACGGCATTCAGAAATGCTCTTGCTTCCGGTGCTAATATCGATAAAATAGCCATACTCGATAATTTCTGCTGGTGTGATTCGCTTAATCCTTCACGTCTCGGTCAGCTTAAAGAAGCTGCAAAAGGATGCTATGACGCGGCAATTGCCTATAATGCGCCTTTTGTTTCCGGTAAGGACAGTATGTTCAATGATTTCAAGGGTTATGATTCATCTTTTAATGAAGTGAAAATATCAGCGCTTCCAACATTGCTGATTTCTTCAATTGCAGTTTGCGATGATGTAAGAAAAGCCCAGACAATTGATTTTAAAGCGGAAGGAGACGCGGTTTATTTGATCGGAAAAACTTCTAAAGAACTTTGCGGAAGCGAATATTTCTCCTATCTTTCTGAAAAGGGAATCTGTTCTCACGGCGGAGAAGTGCCTTCAACTGATTGTGCAAAATTTCTTTCATACTACAAAAAATATTCAGAGGCAATCAGCTCTTCGCTTATAGCTTCATCTATAACGCTTGAAACAGGCGGGCTTGCTTTTGCTCTGGCGCGTTCGGCGATGGCAGGATTGACAGGTGCGGAAATAAATCTTTCTGCTGTATCCGCTGAATCAAACATGCGCGATGATGAAATTCTTTATTCTGAGTCTCAGGGACGTATTCTTTGTTCGGTAAGAAAAGAAAAAAGAAGCGAGTTTGAAAAACTTCTCGGAGAAAATGTTCATTTGATCGGTGAAGTAAAAGGATCGAAGCTTTCTGTTAAGGGAGTTTCTGGAAAAACAATAATCGACGAAGAAATATCCATTCTTCATTCGGTATATAAGAAAAGACTGGCTAAATTCTGACGGAGAAACAAATGGCAAAAGTAAAAGCGTTAATAATGACTGGATACGGCATCAACTGCGACGCAGAAACCAAGTTCGCGTTTGAGCTTGCAGGCGGTGAAGCAGAGATTATACATATAAACGATCTTATTAAGAACAAAAGTCTGATGAAACAGTTCAGAATTATAGCTTTTCCGGGAGGATTCAGCTACGGCGATGATACCGGAAGCGGAAAGGCATACGCGAATAAAATACGAAATAATCTTTCTGATGAATTTTCTGAGTTCGTTTCAGGAGATAATCTTGTAATAGGTATCTGCAACGGATTTCAGATAATTTCAAACATAGGAATCGTTCCGGGATATTCAAAACTCGGTGAGGGTGATGTCGCGCTTGAGCACAACAGTCATGGAAGATATGAATGCGGTTGGGTTGATCTGAATGTTTCAGAGAATAATTCGGTTTTTCTCAGGGGAATAAAATCGCTTCATTTGCCGTTCGCTCATGGTGAAGGAAACTTCTACGCTGAAGAGGCTGTAATGAAGCGTCTTGTTGAAAACAAGCAGGATGTTCTCAGATATTCAAAAAACGGTTCGCCTGCAAAAGGTGAATATCCTTTCAATCCGAACGGTGCGATGGATGATATCGCTGGAATAACTGATGTATCAGGCAGAATTCTCGGAATGATGCCGCATCCTGAACGTTATCTTTATTTCTGTCAGAGAGAAGACTGGACGCTTCAGAAAGAACTGCTTGAGCGTGAAGGCAAAGAAGTACCTGAATTCGGTGAAGGTCTTAAAATATTTCAAAATGCTGTTGAATATTTTCAGTAAATATTCATACACAGATTCTTGAGCGAGACGATCTCCCAGTATGCGAGGTCTCTTGCTGAAGAATCATTTGTTTCTCTTACATATGTTGAATTATTTTCAAAACAAAATTTAAACAGCTTTTCATTGCAAAAGAGTGTTTCACAAGGTCTCAGCATAGTATACTGATGACAGAATAGTCTTTCTTTGTAAATATCAAGAAGCCATGGCGCTGCCGTGAACATGAGCCATTTGCTTTTCTTTTCAAATACACCTTCAAAAAGAAGCGGCATCGTTGCCTGAAGTCCGGTTTCAATGACGAGTATATTTTCTGCATTTTGTATTTCTTTAAATTCATGCCGAAGTGTTTCTGCCAGGAAATTCATATTATCTTCTTTTTTAATTCGTTCACTCATCAGGCTGCATGCGAGATTCCACATTTTTTCAAAATCATCTGGATGCTTCTCTAAAGCTTCATAAAGCGGTCCGGTTATATGATCATAGGCATCATAATTATTTCCAAAACGGTTGAGGTATGTGCGACTGAGAGGCAGAGCGAGAGAAGGAATTCCCTTCCATCGTGAAATGAGATACTGCGGCAGCATGTCGCGTAGAAGAGCTACGAGCAAATCAAATTTATTATGAAGAATCGATTCTGCAAATGCAGTTTGTTGTTTCAGAATTAGTAAAGCGGCCTCTCTCCATGGTTTTAATTCATCAGAGTTGCGGACAAAATTTCCGACATCATCAAAAGTCAATTTTTCGAGACGCTCAAGATATTCGTCGAGAGGCTGGGGTTCGCCGTATTCCTCTGATTCGGAAAAAAATGATTTTGGTATGAGGCGATCGGCGCGCGGAAGCGGATGCAGAAGATTCTCATCACCTGGTTTGTACAGCTCTTGATAAATCACATCAAGACGGTCAAGTGCGCGATGCTGTTTTTGAAATTCGGCACTTAGGTCAATGAAGCCTTCATCTTCGAGATCATATATTTCAACACGCAAATCCTCAACACGCTTTAGTAAATCAAAACGGTCATATTCTTTGTTGTGCAATATTTTCTCGATGCGCTCAAGTTCTCGTCCGTACCATGGAATAACATATCTCCCGAAAGGTCCGTACATTATTTACCTCATTTGTTTCTAAGTTTTAGAAAATGTATTCTAAATGCAAGTATTTTATTGAACTAAGACTTCGCATGGTGATATCCGATATTTGGTGAAAAGTGAATGGGCTTCATTTGTAAGCCCTTTCACTTTTTTCTCAGCTTACCTTTATTTTATAGCCTGCTGATTCGCTTAATCTTTCGCATTTATCGAATGTTGTTTCTGCAGCTATGACATAGAGATAATATGTTGCATTGCTTTCGAGGTTTTTTATCTCTGCTTCTGTGTCGCTTGCGCTCAAGTCGTAAATAAATTGCGGTGAATCTAATGTGCCAGTCTCTTGATTGATTTTGATCATAACCGCATTAAGATGAGGTGCCGCTGTTTCTGAGTATGTGATTTTAATTGAACCAGCATCAACTGAAGTGGCATTGATTGATTGAGGTAAAACCGCGCCGTTTGCGAATGAAATCTGACCGGGATTTCCGTTTCTGATGGGAATGCAATTCATTTTCATGAACATGTTTCTTTCCGTCATCGCGATACCGTAAACCGATTTGACCCAGCTGTCTTTGATTTTCTGAGGCAGAGCTTTCCATAGTGCTGATGCTTCTGCGAAAGCGTTTCTGACTTCAATTTGTTTTTGAGACTGAGATACTGAATGTTTGTTGTAAGGTTTGACTACGTTAATCCCTTTCCATGATGAGTAAACGAAGTTACCCAGCTTTCTTGACATGTTGTTGACGATAGGGTCAAAATTTATTTTTCCCATATGTCCTCCTATTAAATTTTATTTTCATAATTTAAAACGTATTTGATTATATTTTTATCATTGATTTCGGATTTTTTTTTAATTTGTGAAAAAAATCATATTTGCGAATCCTTCTCGAATCCTTTGCGAATCCTTTTCGGAGCCAATTTGGAGAAAAGTCATCAAGTCAGAAGAGTTTGGGGAGAATCCTCTCTCCCGGCCTCTCTCCTTTGATAAAGGAGAGAGGTGAAAGAGAAGAATCCGTTTTTCCGTCATGATTTATGTTTTTTTAAAAAAAAATCACAGACCTCCACCTTTGAGGTGTATGTTTTTATGACGGGGCAGGACATGATTGATTGCTATATTAATATTGACAGACGGAATATTGTTGTATAAAAAGTTTTTTAGCATGAGTACGGAAGGTTTATATTTAATACGTGTAGAATTTTTTAATTGATAATGAAGGAAATTGAAATCATATGTCAAATTATAAGTTGATACAAGAAATATTAATTAAATCACAATCCAAAATATGGGATTATGCAAAAACAGAATGGACTCTTGTCGATATATTTGAGGCAGATGAACAGGAAACTTGTTTATGCGGACATTACCCAATTAAGGAATTATGCGAACTTCATAATTCTATTAATGGACAAACTGTAATTGTAGGTAATCAATGTGTAAAAAAATTTATGGGTATTTCATCTGACAAGTTGTTTGAATCTGTAAAAAAAGTAAAATCAGATATCGAAAAAGCTATTAATTTGGAAACAATTAGTTTTTTATTTAAAAAAGGATTAATTTCAAAATGGGAGAATGATTTTTATACAAACACATACAGAAAAAGAATAATGTCAGATGAGCAAATAAGAAAACGAATCGAGATAAATAAAAAAGTGCTTCAACTTGTAAAAAAAAGAGGAATTAAATGAATAAGAATGACTTATCAGAAAGAGATATTATAACTCAATTCATTATGCCTTCATTAGTAAAATCCGGTTGGAATATTGAGACACAGATTAGAGAAGAGGTTTATTTTACTGACGGCCGTATTTTTGTAAAAGGAAACAAGACTGCCCGTGGTGAAAGAAAATTTGCAGATATTATACTTTATCATAAACCCAATATACCTGTAGCAATAATTGAAGCGAAAGATAACAAACATTCTGTAGGCGCGGGATTACAACAGGGTCTTGATTATGCCGAGATTCTTGACATCCCGGTTGTTTTCAGTTCTAACGGCGATGGCTTTTTAGAACATGACCGTTCGGGCTATTCAAAGCAAATTGAGCGGAATATTGATTTGAATAATTTTCCTTCGCCTCAAGAGCTTTGGGAAAAGTATAAACATTTTAAGGGAATTGTAACTAAAGAACAGGAAGATATTTCTTCCTATGACTACTTCTTTGATGGTTCCGGTAGAAAACCGCGTTATTATCAGCAGATTGCAATCAATAGAACAGTGGAAGCCATTGCCAAAGGTCAGAACCGTATTCTGCTTGTTATGGCGACCGGAACCGGTAAGACATATACCGCGTTTCAGATTATTTACAGGCTTTGGAAAAGCGGAACAAAGAAAAGAATTCTATTTCTCGCGGATCGTAATGCTCTTGTTGATCAGGCAAAAAGAGGCGACTTTAAGCATTTTAAAGACAGGATGACTGTTATCCGCAAAAAGGTTATAGATAAAGCTTTTGAGATATATCTTGCTCTTTATCAGGGGCTTACAAATTATGATGAAGATAAAGATGCGTACCGGGAATTCAGTCCTGATTTTTTTGATTTAATTGTTATTGATGAGTGTCATAGAGGAAGTGCTGCAGAAGACAGCGCGTGGCGCAGTATTCTTGAATATTTTTCAAAGGCTACCCATATAGGTTTGACAGCGACTCCGAAGGAAAACGGTGTTTGGAATGATATTACTCAGAAAGTTGAAATCGATGATCCCGAATACAATATCAAGTATTTCGGAGAACCTATTTATACTTATTCGCTTAAACAGGGTATCGAAGACGGTTTTCTGGCTCCTTATAAAGTTATCCGTGTCGGCTTAAATGTTGATCTTGAAGGGTGGAGACCGGATTCAGTTGTTCGCGACATTCAAGGCGATCCGGTTGAAGACAGGCTTTATAATATAAAAGATTATGACCGCAATCTTGTCATTGATGAAAGAACGAAGAAAGTTGCAGAAAAGGTTACTGAGTTTCTTAAAAAGACAAACCCCTTGGATAAGACGATTGTATTTTGTGTTGATATTGAACACGCAGAAAGAATGCGCCAAGCTCTGATAAACGCCAATCCGGAAGTATCCGCAAAATCAAGTAAATATGTTATGAGAATTACAGGAGACGATCAGATCGGAAAACGTGAGCTTGATAATTTTATAAACCCAGAAGAAGTATATCCCGTAATTGCGACGACTTCTAAGCTGATGACCACGGGAGTGGACGCACAGACATGCAAACTGATAGTCCTTGATTCTAATATTGCGTCTATGACGGAGTTTAAGCAGATTATTGGACGCGGTACGAGAATCAATGAGGATTTCGACAAAAGGTATTTTACTATAATGGATTTCCGTAATGTAACAGACCTTTTTGCCGATCCAATCTATGACGGTGAACCTGTTTTGGTTAAAACAATATCCGGCGAAGAAGATTTGACCGATGAAGATATCAATTCTGATGAAGATGTCATTGATCCCGCTACCGGTGAGGAAGTAATTTTTGATACAGTCGAAGAATATGGTATTACTGAAAAACCGGTAATTATTGACGGAGGCGAGATTACAGAAGGCCCGAAAGAAAAAGTATATGTTGCAGGAGTGAATGTTTCTGTATTAAATGAAAGAGTTCAGTATTTAGGTGATAATGGAAAACTGATAATTGAGAGCTTAAAGGAATACACAAAAAAAGGAATTTTGAGAGAGTACCGCAGTCTTGAAGAATTTTTAAACAAATGGAATTCTGCGGAAAAGAAACATTCAATTATCGCAGAACTTGAGAGTCACGGGATTATACTTGATGATCTTGTTGAAGAAGTCAAAAAAGAACTCGATATTTTTGATCTTATCTGTCACATCGCATGGGACATGCCCGCGCTGACAAGAAAAGAAAGAGCAGAGCAGGTGAAGAAGCGGAACTATTTTACAAAATACGGCGAACAGGCAAGAAAAGTATTAAGCGCATTGCTTGATAAATATGCGAGTGAAGGTATTGAAAACATAGAAGAACTTTCAGTGCTTAAGGTTGACCCATTTAATATGATTGGAACTCCGACAGAAATAATTGCTGTATTCGGCGGTAAAGAAAATTATTTGAAAGCAATAAAAGAACTGGAACATGAATTATATAGGACGGCGGCATAATGAGTGATTCAACAATTTTCAGAAATACCAAAGGTACAATCGGAATCCTGTTTGATCAAATTGATCGTGGTGAATTAGGATTGCCGGAACTTCAACGCCCTTTTGTTTGGGGCACAACCAAAGTGCGCGATCTTTTTGATTCTATGTATAGAGGTTATCCGATTGGATATTTTTTATTCTGGGCAAATGATAGTGATGACCAGATAAAAGTTAAGCAGATTGGTAAGAATGAAAAAGATGCGATTGTTCCAAGAAGCCTAATAATTGATGGTCAGCAACGATTGACAGCTCTTTACTGTATTGTGAAGAATCGTTCTGTAATAAATAAAGACTTTAAATCTGAAAAAATTGTGATCTCATTTAACCCAATATTAGAGGCATTTAAGGTTGCTAATGCCGCAACTATTCAAAACAAGGAATATATCCCAGATATTTCCAAAATGTTTGAATCTTCTACATTTACATTTATAAATAGTTACCTAAAGCAATTAGAAGAATATAAAGAAAAGGTGGAAGCAAATAAAGTACTAATTAGCAAACGCATCAATGATGGTAAAACATTGAATACGAAAGAAATAGAATTTATTGTAACTAGATTTAATCAACTGGAAGAGGTGTTGGAGGAACAAGAATTTGCTGTTATGAAGCTAAAAGATAAGATACCATTAACAGCAGACGATAAATATGCAATACTTGAATTCTTAAATAAAGAAATCATTTATAACAAAGATGAAATAGCAGCAAGAATCAACCGTCTTGCTCAGCTGAAAGAATACCCTTACGAAGCTCTTGAAATTAATTCTAATGTTGATGAAGAAGTTGTTGCTGAAATATTTACAAGAATAAACAGTAAAGGGACAATCCTCAATCAGGCAGACTTTGTATTGACATTGCTATCTGTATTCTGGGAGAAGGGCCGAAAAATTATAAATGATTATTGTGAATCATTTACAGTTGTACCAGATAATAAAACAAAGCCTTCCCCTTATAATCATTTATGCAATCTTGATGCTCAAGATGTAGTTCGAATAAATATAGGTGTTGGATTTAAGCGAGGCAGAATGAAAGATGCCTATGCTATTTTGAAAGGAAGAGATTTGGTTACTCGAAGATACAATGTCAATGAAAGAGAAAAGCAATTTGAAGTGTTCAAAAAAACCAATAAAATTGTTATTGATAATACAAACTGGCACAGGTTTATATCTATAATTACAAGTTGTGGTTTTAAGAATAAGGAATTCCTCTCTTCAAAAAATGCTCTCATTTATTCTTATACTTTGTTTCTAATATGTTTGTCGGATTATAAGTATGATCACAAAGAACTTGAAAAACTTATTTCCAAATGGTTTTTCATGGTTACCTTAACATCAAGGTATTCAAGTTCACCGGAATCACAAATGGAATCTGATTTAAATAGGATTAAGGATTGTAAAACAACATCTGATTTAACAAAGTTTATTAATAATACAATCCAATCAGTACTGACAAATGATTTCTGGGATATTACATTACCAAAAGATCTTCTTGTTACATCATCTGCAAACAGTCCTGCGGGAAATGTTTTTTTCGCATGTCAAATTAAAAATGGTGAAAAGGCTCTATTCTCTGATAAACATGTTGGAGATTTGTTTGATCCTACCTTGAAATTGAAGAAAAAGAGTTTAGACCGCCACCATCTTTTCCCTTCAAATTATCTAAAAAATGAAGGGTTTCAACAGACTGAAAGAAACCAGATAGCAAATATGGTTTATCTTGAATTCTTGCTGAATATTGATATTAGTGATGATCCGCCAATAAAGTATATGGCTGATATAACAGCAAAATATTACTTGAGCAAGGAAGATAAACTGAAAAAAGAATTAGAGAACCATTCTATACCATCTGATTTCTTTAATATGGATTATAATTCATTTTTGGAAATGCGAAGAGTCTGCATGGCTAATTATATTCGAAAAACGTTTGAGAGTTTGTAAGGGATAAGCATAAATGAAGAATATCGGCAATATTATAAAGACTTTGCAGAATATAATGAGAAAGGATCAGGGCGTTTCCGGTGACGCACAGCGAATTGAACAATTGGGCTGGATGATAAACCTGAAAATTATTGATGACAAAGACACAGAGCTTGAACTGATTCAGGATGGTTACTCTTCCCCTATTCCCTCAGAACTGCAATGGCGCAATTGGGCGGCAGATAGTGAAGGCATTACAGGCGATGCTTTAAAAGAATTTGTAGATCAAAAACTATTTCCCGGTCTTAAAAATCTGGATATTTCCAGCGGCAATAAACGGGCAGTTATTATCAGAGAGATTTTTGAAGGTACCAACAACTACATGAAAAACGGTACCATCATCAGGCAGGTCATCAACCAGTTAAACCAGATTGATTTTAATGTTTCCGAAGACCGTCATCTCTTTGGTGATATTTACGAAAGCATACTCAGAGATCTTCAAAGCGCCGGAAACTACGGAGAATTTTATACACCGCGAGCTGTGACAGAAATAATGACGGAGATTATCAATCCGCGACTTGGTGAAAAAGTGCTTGACCCTGCCTGTGGAACCGGGGGCTTTTTAACCTGCGCTATCGAGAATATCCGAAAACAAGATGTAAAAGGAGTTGAAGACTTAAAAACACTGGAAGCAACGATTCACGGCAAAGAGTTCAAGCCGCTCCCTTTTATGCTTGCGGTTACTAATCTGATTTTGCATGATATTGAAGTTCCCAATGTGGATTATACCGACAGTTTGAACCGTGAATATACTTCTATCGGAAAAAAAGAAAGGGTTGATGTAATACTGGCAAATCCTCCCTTTGGTGCTTCTGTTGCTGATGGAGTACAAACCAATTTTCCATTGAATTACAGAACCACAGAAAGCGCCGATCTGTTTTTATTGCTGATGATTCGCTATCTGAAAGACGATGGCCGTGCTGCGATTGTTTTGCCCGATGGTTCACTCACTGGTGATGGAGTAAAATCTCGTATTCGTCAACATTGGCTGGAAAACTGTAACCTGCACACTGTTGTAAGACTTCCCAATTCTGTGTTCCAACCCTATGCCAGTGTGGCAACCAATCTGCTGTTCTTTACCAAAGGTGAACCGACAAAAGAAATCTGGTATTGGGAGCATAAACTGCCCGAAGGCGTGAAGGCCTATTCCAAAACCAAGCC
>ERZ795056.1844-NODE-1844-length-24347-cov-8.923884_pt1 | contig 24347 bp, 22 predicted proteins | sample MGYA00375140_ERZ795056 | MGnify/ENA primary metagenome ERZ795056 (study PRJEB30185, sample SAMN05720227) | activated sludge metagenome | isolation source: Anaerobic digester | place: USA | collected 2015-03-09 ... | reverse complement strand
TATGAAAAAATGGGGCTGACGGAGCCGTATAAATACAAGTAAGGGTTAGTGGTTAAAATTCAAAATTTTACTGATTTCTGATTACTTTTTCCTGACTTGGCGCTAAAGACGCCACGTTCCGCCTGAATACTAATTTCCAGCTACTATCTACCAGCTACTTCGTTAGTGGTTAAAAAAAATGGTTCGGATCAAATTCCCAATTTGAAAGGGCATTTTTCTATTCTTTAACCCGGTTTTTGTGTTGAAAGCCCAGATTTGACAACAGAAGAAATGATGATAACGCTATTTCAACCTGAAAATCCAACACCCCGGTGGGAGCATTTAAAAGGCATTCTGTTGTTGTTAATTTCGCTTGTATTTGCTCATCTGGCATATCTATGGGCGGAACACAACAACGATTGGATGGAGTATGCCTTTGCCTTCCTTTACTTCATTGTTTTGGTCCACGCATTCACCAAAAAGATCATTCTGTCATTCGAAGTAAACCAGTTTAACCAAACGTTGACGGTTCATTATTTCCGGCTTCTGACGACAAGTTCATCCATCATCATTCCTTTTGAAAATCTTCGTTATCAGTTTACTACCACCAACAAAGGTTCAAAGAACGAATCCTGGTATTTTTCCATCAATCAAAAAAAATGGAGGGTCGTTGCTGTCTCAGAAGGCCAGGACGGTTTTGACAAAGAGCTACTGATGAGCCTGGAGTCAAAACTGGATATTTTAACCAATTCAAAATTGCAGAAGCCAGAGTAAAGGCCAACGTACATTTCTATGTCATACCCTCCTGCCATCCAACGAATTGATCCAAACTGACCAACATTTGCCTTAATATCATTTCTTAAAACCCATCACTTTCAATTCTTCACTTTTAACTCTAAACTCCTAATTATCAATTCTCAATTCCTAATTCTTAATTCTAAATTCCTAATTCCTAATTCCTATTTTTCCTCCCCTCTCCCCGGTTCTATATGAATGAGGACATGGCCCAGATCGGGCAGGCTGGATTGCAACGTGTTTTTCAACCGGTGTGCAGCATCATGTCCTTCACGAACAGAAATGTTGCCATCCACAACAGCATGTAAATCTACATGGTATTGCATCCCTGCTTTCCGGATGAAGCATTTCTCCGTATCCAGTATGCCAGGCACAGTGAGCGATACCGTCCGTATCTGGGCTTCCAGCTCCTGGTACACGTGTTCGTCCATAATTTCTCCCAGGGCTGGCCTGAAAATGAGGTATGCATTGTACAGAATAAATCCCGTGGCCAGAAGGGCTGCCCAGTCGTCTGCTGATTCATAACCGGGTCCAAACCATAAGGCAATGGAGATGCCGGCAAAAGCAGCCACAGACGTAATGGCATCGCTTCTATGGTGCCATGCATCGGCTTTGAGTGAAGAACTATTGGTTTCCTTCCCTTTTCGAAACACCCATCGGAACGACAGTTCCTTCCATAAAATAATGGCGCCCAGAACCCAGAGGGTAAATGGTTTGGGTAAATTGTGCGGCACCTGAATGTTCTGAATACTTTCATGAGCAATCACCAGTGCTGAGAAAATCAGGAAGCCCACCACCAGAAATGTAATCAGAGGCTCTACCCGACCGTGTCCGTAGGGATGATTTTTATCGGCGGGTTTCCGTGCGTAATGCAGGCCAAAAAGCACAAGAAAGGAAGCAAAAACATCGCTGGAAGACTCGATGGCATCGGCAATAAGAGCGTAGGAATTTCCAAAAAATCCAGCCAGAAACTTCAGAATTGCCAGAACCAGATTTCCCGCAATGCTAAACCATGTGGCCTTGATTGCTTTTTGCTGATTGAGATGAAGTTTCATAATGGCAAAAGTGACGATTTCAAAAATGATCGTGACTCCCTAAATTCAGAATCAAACCAGTTGTGCCAATTATGGCCGGATTCCCCAAACGTTGAAAAGCACTCAAGGGGTTTCCATCTCTCATTTACTTCAGGCCAAACAACTTCTTTGCCTTGATCTCAGCCGCCACTTTATCCGGAACCATCGGTTCCCAACCAGTTTCACCTGTCTGCAACATACGAAGGACGTTTTTATGATAAATGTGCAGGATCGCTGAATTGAATTCCTTCACGTCCACAATGTTTCCGTTTTCCAGAAGGTAATCGTAGAGAAAATGAATCTCCCTCGGGAACCGAAGATTGGAGGTGGTACGCAAGGCACTGACGGAATCGTCCTGAGCGGGATACGCGTAAAAACGGACGTTGCGTGAAAATATCTCTCCGAAGGCAGCCAGCAGATTGTCGGGGTTCTGGTCACAAGTTTCACGAAGGATGGTTTCCAGCTTGCGGATCCCCATCGCCAGTCCGATCCGGGAAACTTTGAAATCCATAAAATAGGAAATCAGATCCTTGTGCTGCACACAATTGGATACAATCACAGTTTGCCCCAGTGCACAAAGCAAATCGGCCCTGTCCAGAAAATCGCGTTCATCAACAGAGTCCGTTCCCTGTCGAAGGTTGTCAAGAGTAATCTCAACCAGAAACGCGGCATTGCTTCTTTCTACACCGGGTTCGGCAACAAACTGCTCAAAGGTGCGGGTGATCATATCTTCCTGAACGAGAGTGGGCGGACGGAAACTTCCTCTTGAAATAAGAATAGACTTCCGGTATAAAAACTCCCCGGCATGTTTGCTGTTGCCATCCGGACCAAAAATGGCCACATTGCTCAGCTTATGTTTCACCATCCAGAGACAAATCAGACGGTTGTCGATGGTTTCAAAATCAGCCCCTTTCAAACGGACCATATCGAGTGCCGCTCTTCCATGGAGGTTATCCATCAGACTCTGAATGAGAACCTCCGGCTCGTTGGCATACCGGAAGCATCCATAAATCATGTTCACACCTAAAATACCAATGGCCTGCTGTTGAAGGCGGTTGTCCTGATCAAGGAGCTTTACATGCACCACCAGATCGTTGTACCCGCCACCTGGTGTGCGTTGAAACCGGAGTCCCAGCCAGCCATCGCCTTTGATGGTACGGGAAAAATTGATGGCAGCAACGGTGTCGGCAAATGCAAAGAACGTATGGGTTGGGCGTTCTGTCCGCAAGCGGGCTTCCATGAGATTGTATTCATGGTCCAGCATTTTATAGAGACGGCTCTCGCAGACGTACCGTCCTTTTCCAAGCTGCTCAGGACCATAAATTTCATCTGAAACCGTCTTATCATAGGCACTCATGCTCTTGGCTATGGTTCCGGCAGCGGCACCGACCTGAAAAAAATGTCGGGCTACTTCCTGTCCGGCACCGATTTCGGCAAAGGCACCATAAATGGGTGGATCCAGATTGATTTCGAGGGCTTTCTGTTCGGTTTCTAAAATTCTTCGAGTCATAAAACGAGGCAAAGGAATGTCCTGAGGGCCGGAATTCAAGTGGGCAAATATACATCGGCAAAAGTCCGAAGTCTGGTTTGACTGAGAAAAGTCTGCATGCACGTATGGAATCTCTGCGTTTTTCAGCAAGGTTGCCGGAGAATTCTTCTGATTTCCCGTCGGTTCCTTTTATTTGCTGGCTGCGATATGGATTATAAACTTATCGCATTCGGAATTCCTCATTTTCCGGAAAAGCTCCATCCTAAAAACAACCCCATCCTCAAAAGACAATCGCATGCAGGACACCCGGACATTTTACCATGGCACGAAAGTCAGGTTACAGATTGGAGATTGCCTGAAACCTGGATTTGTATCCAACTATGGAACAGGAAAAAATTCATTATACATCTATTTCAGTGCTACATTGAATGCCGCCATCTGGGGTGCCGAACTGGCGCAGAATGGAGATGTAGAGCATATTTATATTGTGGAACCAACGGGTCCTTTTGAAGACGACCCCAATCTGACCAACAAGAAATTTCCGGGGAATCCGACTCAATCATACCGAACGAAAATGCCGCTCAAAATTGTGGGCGAAATCAAGGATTGGGAAGGTCATTCCGAAGAGGAGCTTAAAACAATGAAAGAAAATATAGAGCGACTTCGTCATCAGGGCATTGAAGCAACGGAGGACTAATGGTCTTTAAACTACATTGTCAAACCATTCTGAATACCCATGATTTCCGGGCGTTTATAAGAGACACAATGGACATTCCCGGGAAAATGAAATCCAATAAACGGATGGCAGGAAATCTGTCGGGAAAGGCTGGCGAATGACAGGTTCGCACAAAAAAAAAGGAAGGAATGAAACAAGCCTACGTTCATCCTTCCTTGATTTTCAATACATTATCAGTGATTATTTCATCCCTTTTGCCAAAGAAACGAGCCGGATGAATTCACTTCGGTAACCGAACTTATCTTCACCTTTCGAGGATTCTGCCAGGCTCAGCACATCCGAAAAATCGGAATCTGCTTTGTACCCGGAATCCTTCAGCAGCAAACCAAACTCAGCAACGGAAGCTGCAAACCGGCAGTTCTCAGATGCTTTTGAAATGGGGACCCGTCCTGGTTGAAGGACTTTTGTAACCAATTGGGACGTCGAATCATTGGGATCTTTGTTTCGCAGTTTGAGGGTGAGAATTTCCGGAAGCCTGGAAGAAACCATGTGGACGGCAGAATACTTCAAGGCATCGACAGAATCTTTTTCAGAATCCACTTCCGGTTCCGAAGACCCTTTCGGAATGATTTCATAAAGCGCTGTAACTGAATTTCCTGCTCCGAGTTCTCCGGCATCTTTTTGGTCATTGTTGAAATCTTTGTCTTCCAATGCTCTGTTTTCATAGCCCAGCAGGCGGTATTTCTTGACTTTGTCGGGATTGAACTCCACCTGAATTTTCACATCCTTAGCGATGGTGAGAAGTGTGCCGGTCATTTCGTTCACCAGTACTTTCTGACCTTCGAGCATATTGTCGATGTAGGCATAGTTTCCATTTCCCTTGTCGGCCAGCATTTCCATTTTCGAATCCTTGTAGTTACCTGTACCAAAGCCCAGAACACTGAGGTAGACTTTTTCTTTCCGCTTATCTTCAATGAGCTTTTCCAATTCGCCGTCATCCGAAACCCCCACATTAAAATCGCCATCAGTGGCAAGCAGAACACGGTTGTTTCCTTCCTTCAGAAAGTTCTCTCTGGCAATGGCATAGGCCAGCAGAATCCCTTCACCACCGGCTGTGGAACCACCCGCACTGAGGCCGTCAATCGCGTCTGAGATTTTGTTTTTATTGTCACCGGAAGTGGAGGAAAGAACCAGGCCAGCGGCTCCGGCGTAGACTACAAGGGCGATCTTATCCTCCGGCCTCATTTGATTCACCAGCATGTGGAGACAGGATTTCACCAGTGGCAACTTATTTGGTTCATCCATCGAACCGGAAACATCCACCAGAAAAACCAGATTGTTGGGCGGCATTTTTTCTTTTCGCACTTTTTTACCCTGAATTCCAATGTGGACCAGATCGTGTTTTTTGTTCCAAGGGCATTGTGTGTATTCCATTTTGACGGCAAACGGTTCATTGCCTTCGGGAGTGGAAAAATCGTAGGTAAAATAATTCACCATTTCTTCCAGACGGATGGCTTCGGGCGGAGGCAGGCTACCCGAATTGAGAAACCTCCTGATGTTGGTGTAGGAAGCCCTGTCAACATCGATGCTGAAAGTGGAGAGCGGATTCCGGGATGTTTTGAGAAAAGGGTTTTCGGACATTTTCTTATACCCTTCGCCGGAAACATTGGCCTGATACGCCTTTGATTCAACTACCTGAATAGCAGGAACTGATTTCTCTTTTCGTTTGCGACGGCCACTGAAAAAAGTGGCAACCATATCAGATGGATTCCGGGTTGGGATTTTTGTGATTTGCTCTGATGAAAGCCTTTGGCATTCTCCGGATGAAATTCCAATAAGAGGTTCTTTGAATGCTTTTATTTCGACTGCTTTCATTGTGGTCGCCTCTTCTACTAAGTCAATTGTTATTTCTTTTGTTTTTGGAATGCTTACTTTCTGGAGCCTGTATTTTTTAAACCCGGCAGAATTCGCCACAAAGTCATATTTACCTGCTTTCAACTTAAATTTTATCTTCCCGTTGATATCTGAAATTGCATTTCTGACCAACCGATTTGAATCTCCAAGCACTCTCACATTTGCAAACGCAACTGCTTCTTTCGTCTCTTTATTCTGAATATTTAATTTGAGTGTAAACAATTTCTCCTGCCCAAGGCAAGGTAACCCAGCAATGATTGAACATAGCAATACCAGGCTCATAATGAACTTTTTCATGGCAATACATGTTTTTGTGAACTAAAAAATGGAATGAAATACGTTACCGGAGAGTCTGTCTGTCAGTCATTGACGGACTCCGGAACGGCAGCAATGACCAGACTGACAACGGATCACTGCTCTTATTCAAAGAGACAGTTCACCTGGACTTTTGGTTGTAATCCAGCCAGAAATTTTATCTGATTTTTTTGATGCTCTTCGATATCCTCTTTTCGGATACAATAAATAATCAACACCTGAACCAGTTGAAATCGAATTAAATCTCAGGATGGTTCTTCATAATGCGGTAGAAAACCCTGCTGACATTTGCCCTCAACATTTTCAAACCGATTCAGAACCGCAGGTTGGTTTAATTCAATTCATTGTCTGTCTATCACAACCACCCGATATACGACTGACTTTGAACTTAAAACTTTGAATTTTGAACTTGATTTATCCTACAGGATTGGTTGCAAACACCGTGGCTTCGGTGATGAAACCAACATCCCGCATCTGAAGCATAGCGAGCACAACGTGGGCAATTTCCTGTGCTTCCAGTTTGGTGGAATTGAATGGTTTCGCTTCAAAACCAGCGTTTATGGCAAAATTGGTCTGAACTTCAGATGGATTGATCAGCATCACACGAATATTGTGTTTCCGCAATTCCAGCCTCCAGCTTTCTGTCATTCCTTTCAAAGCAAATTTGGATGCAACATAGGGGGTTCCGTTCAGTGTGCCGTGAAGTCCGGCCGTACTTGAAATATTGATGATGTTGCCGTATTTCTGTTCAATGAAAATCTTCGAAGCTTCCCGCCCCATCAGCATGGCGCCACGAACATTTGTATTCATCATGGCATCGAATTGTGCCACTTCAATTTCGGGTAAAGGAGAAATGTAACCGTATGCAGCGTTGTTAATGAGAACGTTGAGGCCGCCCATGAGGGATTTTGCCTCTGCAACAGAACGGATCACATCCTCTTCGGAGGCCGTATCAGCCAGAATGCGGTGAACTCCAAGTTCAGTAGCCGCTTTAAATAGTTTTTCAGGGTTGCGTCCGGTGATACAGACCTGGGCTCCGGCGAGTTTCAACCGATGTGCGGTTTCGTACCCGATTCCGGAAGAGCCACCTGTCAGCAGGACTTTCGCATTTTGAAGATTCATGCCGCAAAGGTCGGAGAATGCAAGTGGCAAACAAGGGAACGGAATAATAAAATCAGACTATTGTTCCAAAGTTGGTGTGCACTTTGGATAAATCCCGGAGCAGGATTGAAAATATCCCTGTCCATTTGGTGGCAATGTTTCCGGAAATCCGCCACCCACCTCTCTCCTATTCGCCAGATTTTTTCGGGACCCACTTCACTTCATCCACCTTTTGCTCAAAGCAAATCATCCGCGACAGCACGAAAAAATAGTCGGATAAGCGGTTGAGATACATCACCACCCGATCTGGTACTTCATCGTGATCCGCCAGCCGTATCACACCCCGTTCTGCACGACGGCAAACAGTCCGGCAAACATGCGCCATACTCGCCGCCGGATGGCCACCCGGCAATACAAAATGCCGGAGTTCGGGCAATTGCTGGTCCATCCGGTCCATTTCGGTTTCCAGCAATTCGATGTCACCTGCTTCAACAGGTGGCACTTTGGCTGATTTTTTTGATGGATCACTGGCAAGATTGGAACCAATGACAAAGAGATTGTCCTGAATGGATTTGAGCAAAGGATACCGGTTACGGTTCGCTTCCTGGTCGGCCAGCAAACCAAGAAAACTGTTGAGCTCATCCACATTTCCATAGGCTTCTATCCGAAGGTGGGACTTTGAAATACGTGTTCCCTCAACAAGTGAGGTCTTGCCGGTATCGCCGGTTTTGGTGTAAATCTTCATTTTTGATTTAATCAGAACCGACTACAAAATGTTTTCGTCTTTGGGCCGGTAAAAATATTGATAGATTTTCCGGAGGGGCTTCAGGATAAGTGTCGGGAACCAACAGATCAGGCCGTACACTTTCCAGGCACGGCGGTCTTCCCGCAATGCACGCAACCGGTTTTTAAAACTGCTGTTGCTGATTCCTCCGACCCGCATCCGGACCATCAGAATGGGGATGTAGTGGGCCGGAATCCTCTCTTTGTACAAAAGTCCCAGCATCAACTGATAATCGGCTGCACTTTTAAATTCCTGAGCACGGAAACCATTTACCGCTTTGATCGCCAGTCGTTTCGCATAAAAAGTCGGATGCGGAGGCATCCAGCCAAACAAAAACGAATAGCGCCAATAAGAACCTGCTTTCCAGTACCGCACAATTTTAGAGGTATCGTCTGCCTTCACGTAAGCCAGATCACCATAAAAAGCGAAGATCTGAGGGTTCACTCGTAACTCCCGGACCATGGATTCGATCACATCATTCCGGTTGAAGAAATCGTCTGCATTCAAATAGCCGAGATATTCACCGGTTGCCATTTTCCAGCCTTTGTTCATGGCGAAATAGAGTCCACGATCGGGTTCCGAAATCCAGGTGATCCGGTCTCCATATTCCTTAATGATGTCAACGGTACCGTCTGTAGAGGCGCCGTCCACAATAATATACTCGATATCCGGATGTGTCTGCGCCAGCACCGATTCGATGGTTTGCCGAATGGTGGTGACATTATTGAATGACACTGTGACAACAGTGAACGAAAACACCCGGTGGTTTAGTTGCTCACTTATGTTCATCGGACGTTCGTTTTCGTATCAGTTGAGCCGGATTTCCTCTGTATATAGACCAGGACTCAAGGTCCGATCCGGCAACACTACCAGCCGACAATACTGCATGAGATTTCATTGTAACACCTGGACCCACTATAGCTTTGGCCCCCACCCAGGCACCTTCTTCGAGGGTGATATTTCCCACCATCAGATCAAAGGTAGGCTTCCGGTAGTTGTGATTTCCACATAGAAGCAGGGCACCCTGTGAAATACAGGCATGATCACCGATCGAGACCTGACCCAGATTATCGATCCAGACTTCTTCTCCAATCCAGACATGATTTCCAATGATTAGATTCCAGGGATACTTTATGTTGACGGTCGGTTTGATCACCACTCCCTGACCGATTTTTGCACCAAACATTCGGAGCAGCATGACTTTAAATGAAGAAACCGGAAACAGTGCTGAGTTGAGAAACAAGTGATTCACAAAAAACCAGATCAACCGGCTCAGCGGATTTCCACCTGGTTTATACCAGCGGTTATCGTAATGGTCAAGCCTTGTCTGGTGTTGAATCATCGGGCAAATATGAACCCAGAACCATCAATACCGCAAACGGGATAAGGCAAACAAGGGTAATTTGGAACTGAAACAGGAAAAATCCTCGACTGACCCATTGGAAAAGCAGGGCAGTCCCAACAATGCGAAATGCATTCCAAAGCAAATTGGTTCGATTTGAATCAAGTAACCTCACCCAGCAACCGATCAGGAACATGCCCAATGCCATGCCAAGCCAACCAAATGTGAGAAAAAATTCTTCCAGTTGCGAAACCGCCGGGTTTGGATTCCATGGCCAGCCTGGAGGAATCCATGATTTGGTGGCATCCAGTATCCAGGGTTTGGGCCTTTTTCCATTCGGGAATGAGCTCCGGTCCTGGAACTTATTGGAGATTACATCCGTCCATGCGGAAATACCAGGATGGCCGGCCTGCATTTTCTCCATATGTTCAAGACTTGCCCGAAACGTTCTGGAATTGGAAAATTCCATGTTGAATGCAGCGAAATCAAACTGCCTCATGTCAAATGTGATCAGATGAAACTGTCGTTTGGCAATGGCCATACGATTCAGGGTAAGCCAGGCCATGGAAACTGTCAGCAGAAAAGCAGCCGGAATCCAGATACGGAGATTCCATTTGCGATTTGTCAGGAAGTGAAGGACAAAAAACAAGCAGAATAGAATGATCCGGTACCGCCAGCCACCAAGGAGACTAAAACCGAGCCAGATTGCGAAAAAGAATATCCAAACGGGTGAAAATCGGGGTTTTAAATAATACTGAAGAAACAGGCAGACAGGCAGCACGTTGCTTAGCAGATCGATCCACGGATAGCGCCATTCGGCACTGAATAGAATATCTTTTTCATTTTGGTTGCCGGGATTCAGAATTCCAGAAACCGACATACCGGAGGAAATGACATTCCATAAAACCAATCCCCAGATCAGAATCTGAATTCCGTACAAAACACCTGTCATGTTCTTCTTTCGGAGGTTGGTTTGAGGAAATTTCCCGGAAATGGGAAGTCTGATAAAAAAAAAATACCCGGCCCAGAAAGACGCGATGGCAAGGCCATAAATTCCACAAATCAGACGATCAAGTGCAGGATTCCATGATAATGTATATCCAAAAAACGATTGGATGCCCATCCATCGATCGGTGGCCGGAACCCAGACGATGAATACCAGATAAAGTGCCAGAAAAAATAACAATGCCGTCCGTTCATGAATTGGTTTCAATCCAAACAAAGGCAACAACAAAGCCAGAAGTGGAATCAGAAACAGCACAACGAAATCTTCCATTTCCGGCTAGTAAATGATGCCTCGCTGAAGAATGGCCAAGACTGGTTTTTCGGAGGTGATCTTAACCGAGTGTGGGATAAACATCGGAATCTCAAGAAATCCTCCGGCTGTCAGTTGATGCTGTTTTTCGCCAACAAAACATGTACAGGTGCCCTCCAGAATGTAAAAACTCTCCAAAAGGTCTTCATGGATTTCTTCCGGAACAAATTGCCGTACCCGCACCAGAAACTGTTCAAAACCAAGCACATTCCGAAATGGCACCATCGTGATGTTTTCATCATTTTGAGGAACGGTAAGATCCCCTATTTCTTTTCTCAGGCTATCAAGTTTTGTGTGGCGGGATAGAATACCAGTGTCCTGAGGTGTCTCGGTGACGGGAATCGAATTCACTTTCTCCCGGATCTGATTCCAGATGAGACCAGACAAATCCGGCAAATTGCGCATTGACTGTTTCTGTCGAAACTCGTCAACAGCAGTTTTCAGTTCCGGAATTTCTTCCATCTTTTTCTCCAGTGAGCGAACCTCTTCTGCCGGGAGAATTCCCAGACAGTATTCTTCAATCATTCCGGTTTGGAAGAGCTCCTGAATAAGTGGATTACGCTGTGGCACGTGACAAAAATATAGAAAGGAACCGGTTATGTCCGTTTTTTGATTGCCTGGCTAATGAAGGATTTGAGAAGCAGACGGTTTTGGATTCCTTGGTAATGTGGAAATGAAAAACAAAAGTATGTACAATTGAATGCCCATTTCCCGATCCAGGTATATTTCGGTCATACTGCAGAAAAAGCAAAACAGCCAGACTGTAAATATGCCAGGGTGAGAATCTGAGTAGCTTCTCCTGAACCTTATACTCCAAAAAAGTATAAAAAGGACAAATCCTGCCAGTCCGTATTTCAAAATCATCGACAGAAGCTGGTTATGCGGATTCAGATGGCGTGTGGTGAGATAAGAATTGTATTCTCCGACTTTCTTATCAAGGGCAAGTTGAAGTTCTTCCGGAGAATACCCTGTGATCCAATGCGTTCCGTCTGTAAGAATCGCAGCTGAAGCTTTCCAAAGAATAAGACGGTTGTTGATACTGTTGGAATACGTTTTGGGCAACGTGGAATAATTGATGCCTCCCAGTTCCCGCATTTCTTTGAGCACTTTCGAATGGAACACTTTGTAACCCAGAACGGATGCCAAAATGAATCCCAGAGCAAAGGATGTTGCTAAGAATGTCGAATTTTTCCTGTTCTGAATCAGAACAAAAACTACAAAGCAGGCAATAAAAGCCAGCAGTGCAATTTTGGTGAGAACAACCCACATCCAGAATGCAAACAAAAGAAACAAAAGAAAATCCCGAAAGCCGGATTTCGGACGAGGATCGATCAACCCTACCCATACAAAGTAAGCAATGCCGGTCACCAGCCCGTAATACGGACGGGAAATCAAAAACATAGGACTGAATTCCTGTTCACTCCGAACAAAATGGTAGACTTCTGAGGGCCCAAACGAAAGCAGATAAAGCGTACATATTCCGTACGAAAACAGAAAAGCAACTCCCACCCACCAGCGACTTTTGGGATCCCATTGGCTTGACTGGTACAATAAAATCCACGGAATAATGAACAGAGGAGCCCGCATAACAATTTCTTTGCCAGTGTCGCCACTCACCCCATGTAAAAGTGGAATCAACGCCAGTGCGGCAAAAGGAATACAGGCTAGAGTCTGACGAAAAGAAACCTGAAAAATGGAGAATCCATTACGTAAACAGGAAATGAGAAATCCACCAAGAATTGTAAATAAAAAGATGGAAGTAAACCGGGTTTGCTGAGCCTGAGCGAAAGGTAAAGCCAGAGCCCAAAGGAACACGCCAAGCCAGGAAAGCTGGCTACCCAGTTTCCTGTCCGTGAAGAATGCTGCTACCGTCCCGATTGCCGCCATTTTTCCCAAATCAGTAAGGCTAGATTTTCCCTGAAATTACGGTTAGAAAACCGGTCTGCTGATGCTGAAATCTGACTTGTGTTCCATTCCAGACCATCTTTCTCGAACCTAATGACGGCATCGATCAGGCTCTCACTTGTTTGATGGGAGAAAAGGCAACCCGATTTTCCATCATCCACAATTTCAACGGCACCGCCCCGGCCAAATGCGATCACCGGTGTTCCGCAGGCAAGTGCTTCGGCCATGGTAATCCCAAAATCTTCTTCAGCAGCAAATACAAACGCTTTGGCACCCGACATCAACTGCAGAAATTCTTTGGAGCCTGCCTCAGACCGAAATTCAATATTGGACGTGGCTTCGCTCCGAAGGTTCATTTCATCGTTTCCAGAACCGACAACAATGAGTTTTTTGTCCGGCATCCGGCGAAATGCACGTACGATGACGTCCATTTTTTTATAAGGGACCAGACGACTGGCAGCAAAATAGTAGCTTCCTTTTTCCGCCTGAACCTGAAAACGTTCAACATCGACCGGCGGGTACACCACATCTGATTCCCGGCGGTATACATGACGTATGCGATTTCCTATATAGCTGGAATTGGCAATGAAATGGGTGACACGGTTAAGACTGATAATATCCCATACACGTAATTTGTGAAGAAAAAACCTGGCGATCAACCCTTTCAAACCTGATTTTAAACCTGCTTCTTCCAGGTACTGGTGGTACAGGTCCCAGGCATAGCGGCAAGGACTATGGCAATAGCAGATATGCATCTGGTTTTGATTGGAGATTACTCCTTTCGAAACCATGTGCGAACTGGAAATGATGAGGTCATAGGCACGTAAATCATGGGATTCTACCGCCAGAGGAAACAATGGAAAGTAATTCCGGAAAGACTTCCTTGCAAATGGAAGTCGCTGTATGAAAGACGTATTAACTGACTTGCCAGCAATAAACTTACGCTGCTCCGGTGAGAGAAAATCCACAAGTGCAAAAAGGTCAGCTTCGGGGAAAATCTTCACCATTTGCTCCACCACTTTTTCAGAGCCGGCATGGTTCACAAACCATTCATGAACAATGGCCACCCTGAGCTTTTTAAATGTGTCTTGTATGTGGAGATATTCTTCCAAAAAAAATCAGGATTGAGATGTTGAAACCTTGTTCAATTGGTCTTTGAACCGGAAATAAAGAGCATTTGTCACACCAATCAAAATCCAAAGGTAGGGTCTGAGTATGTTCTGACTCAGGACCAGGATGAGAAGTTCTGCAATCAGGGCATATCGCAGAGCATCCAGGATTCCGGATTCCCTTGCATAACCATGCAGCCGAAGAATACCTGACAGTTTTATATTGGCTCTGAACAACTGAAAGAGCCATGAACAGAAAAACAAAAAACCGAAAATTCCGCTGGCAGCCAGCACTTCAAGAAAAATATTGAGTCCTTCATATTCTTTGGCTTTTTTCAGATCAGTGGTTTTGTTGGAGTAATGTTTGGCAATTGCCGGAGCAATACCACCCAAAGAATAACCAACAATAGGGCTTTCCTGAAATATGAGAAGTACATTATTCATTTGCCATATACGGGCATCTTTCGAATGACTTGCAGTGGATTCGATGCCTGTACCTGCCAGATAAAGTTTTCGTTGCTTCTCGTCGATCAGAATCCGACCGACGACAGTAGCCATAGCTCCTATAAAGAAAATCGCTATGAAAAAATTAACCCTTGAAATTCGCCAGGTGAACAATGCCCGGATCATTAATTTAGCAAAATCGTATAGCAGAATGGAAACCATAAATAGAATACCCATCCGGCTGGTACTTAGAAATATTGCGATTGCCACAGTAGAGAGAATGAGAATCTGCATTTTCTGTTTGAAAAACCAGATTCCTCTTCGCTGAGTGAAATACAAAAACACAAAACCAATCAGAAGATAAGTAGCGTAATAACTTGGCTCATAGGACAATGCATTTACTCTGGGAATTTTATTGATTTTCCACCACATAGTGATCAACACATGGATTCCCACGGTACTAAGCATAAACTGAGCCAACCCAACCAATGCCATCACAAAAAAACTGAGCACATAAATTCTGATCAGATCATTGGCGGATTTGAGCTGGCTATATTTGTATATGGCATAACAGGCAAACATATTGAAACACAACCAGGCCACATAGCCTATGTTTCTCATAAGAAACTGGGTATTCCACACGAATGCTGTGATAAACAGAAACCAGATTAAAAACGAACCAATTCCAATAAACCTGAATCGCGAAGCATCTTTAAATTGCCCGGCATAGATAAATATAAATGCAAATGCTGCCAGATAACATGTCCTGACATTAAAACCTCCCAGATTGAGATTGAGCAGAATGTCAAACGAACTGGTCACAAACACCAGGAAAATCAGGATTTTCAACATTCCCCTCATGCCTTTCTGAAATAGAAATAAACCGATGATAAGTAAATGAATCCCCGGGCCATCACAGATACAGTAGCCATTAGGACCAGACTCTGAACGTGGGCAGCATACGCGGTCATCCCAAGCTGAAAGACAAAAGCCATCAGACTTAAAATGAATAATAGTTTAAATGCCTTTTTCCTGGCCATGCCATAAATGACGGGACTGAAACAAAGATAGACCACCAATCCGCTCATAAACGCTGCAAATATGGGATAGGCATCGGCATATTTTTCCCCATTGATGAGAATAAAAACCGGTTTTGCCACAAACAACAAAGCCAGCCCTACCACGGAAACCGCACCTGTGGCTTTCATCCAGTTCACAAACTTTCGCTTGCTTACAGATTCTTCGTCTTTGGTAAACGAGTTAATAAAGGCGATGTGGGCAGAAAAAATGATCAGGTCCACCATGGCGTAGTAACGAAAGGCAACTCCGTAACTGGCGTTGTCGTCCAGAGAGAAATACCGGCTTACCATAAAAGTTGCCACATGATCAAGTGTTGCCCGAATGAAAAAGAAGAGTATCAGGTATTGCAACGTTTTCCAGAACCAGACAAACTGTTTAAATCTGAAAATCAACCCTTTCAAGCGTATTGCTTCCATTAAAAAACGAAGCTCCCCTCCTACTGAAAGCAGGATCGAAATGAGAAAAGCCATGGATGTTGTCCAGAAATTCAACATGTCCGTCAACTTCAGTCCCACCAGCATCAGTATGAGAATAAGTGGCCGGAGAATGTTGATGATGTTATAGGATTTGTAGGATTCGTTGGCCTGATGCTGAGATAAAATCACATTCTGAAAAGTGAGAAATATACTCGACAGCAGACCCAGAATGAGGGAATGGTAGAATTCCGTTTTCTTAAACAAATCAACAGACAGAGATTCTCCATAACCCAAAGCTCCCAGAAAAAGGACGGTGACCAGACAGATCTGAATGAGATTCAACGCTGAAAACAACCGTCGGGAATTCTGCACCCCAAACAGGTTGGCTCCAACAACCGAAGACAGAAGGAATGGTGAAAAGAACAGACCGGAAATCATCGACTGAATAAACAGGAAGTTGGCAACCTGAGCATAATCCTGCTTAGACAGATATTTAATGATGAAAACGTTGGCGAGCCCGAGTAAAACTTTGGACGCCACTCCTCCAAAAATCAGATTGCGAAGGGTACGCCACATGGGTTAACTGAGCAGTGAAAAGAACAACAGTCTATAAATTTCGGTACTGTCCTTAGGAAAAACGGGATCCTGTGAATGGGATTCGGTCCGCCCATTGTTCGCTGTGAAAGACTGTGTAAAAAGAAGGAATGCCGGTACCACCATGTATTTCGGGCCGCAAAGGAACGGAAATATGCTGAACCTTTCGATACAGAAAACAGCTTTCCGATCTGGTAAGAATATGACCGTTTGTTAATCCTGACAAATTCCAAACCTTTGCAGGGCATTTCCTGTGACTGCAATCACATTGGCAGCCCGGAAATCGTATTTTCATGCTGTTCAATTCCCTGGAATTTCCTTTGTTTCTGGCCATGGTGGTAATGTTGTTCCACCTCGTGAATAACAATTTATTCCGTCAGTATCTTCTGCTGGGGGCAAGTTTGTTTTTCTATGGTTACTGGAAATGGTCATATCTGGTTTTGCTGCTGGCATCTTCATCGATCGATTACTGGGCGGCCATACAGATTGGACAACACGAAGACCAAAAGAAAAAACGTTTGTTTCTGCTTCTGAGTCTTGCCGGGAACCTGTCGATTCTTCTTTTTTTCAAATACGGGAAGTTTCTGGGTGAATCGTTTTTTGCTGACGATGAAAACCTTCCGGCCTGGCTCAATGTGGTTCTCCCTGTGGGAATCTCGTTTTATACGTTTCAGGCAATGGGGTATGTGGTCGATGTATACCGAAACAGGTTGCCGGCAGAAAAGTCGTATTCGTCCTTCCTTCTCTTCATCACATTCTTTCCTCAACTCGTTGCCGGTCCGATTGAACGGGCCCCTCACCTCCTGAAACAACTGAAGGATTTTAAGCATGATATTGATGTGAAATGGATGCCGGGACTTTGGTTGATGGCTTCCGGTTTCGCGAAAAAACTGTTACTGGCCGACCGGCTTGGTGTTTTTGTGGATGCTGCTTTTAACCATCCCGGTGAAGCGACGGCGCCTCAGCTTTTAGTGGCAACTTTCTTCTTTGGCTTTCAGATTTATTGCGATTTCTCTGGCTACACCGACATTGCCAGAGGCATTTCCCTATTTTTTGGTGTGGATCTGATGAAGAATTTCAATCGTCCCTATCTATCCCGAACACTGGCTGATTTCTGGCGCAGGTGGCATATTTCCCTTTCCGGATGGTTTCGGGATTATGTGTATTATCCACTTGGAGGAAACAGGGAAGGCAAATGGAAAATGCACTTCAATCTACTTACCGTGTTCGCTTTAAGTGGATTATGGCATGGAGCGAACTGGACCTTTTTAATCTGGGGACTCTGGCATGGATTCGGACTGGTGGCAGAACGAATCTTCACCGGCCCAAAACCAGAAAAGAATCCTGGCATCTTTCATTTTGCCATCACCTTGATGTGGGTATTCACCGGTTGGTTTTTCTTCAGGGTAAATTCATGGTCCGATATTCTGTTTTTCAAACAGGCAGTATCCTCAGCATCATTCTGGACCCTGTCTGATTTCAATTTATTTCATTCCAATTCAGAGTTACTGCTATCTGTCGCCGGCATCTGTTTACTTTGGTTCTGGGAAGCGATTCAGAACAAAGAATGGCTTTCCGGAAGGACCTTATCAATGAATTTGCAGACCCTTTTTCTGATTGCCACATTGTTTACCGTGCTCTGGTTCGGGCATTTTAAAGGGCAGGATTTTATCTATTTTCAATTCTGATGAAGACAAACCGGGTCCTGATTCCTGTTGTAGTGATAGTGGCCTTACACTTTCTGTTTTGCTTCTGGTACAGAAATGTACTGACTTCAGACAGTATCGCCCGTCAGAAAGAATCGTTTTTTGAAAAGCACACGTCTGTTCCCCGGATCTGGTTTTTTGGAGATTCGCATCCCATGCTGGGCGTAAATCCGGCTATGCTTCCAGGCAGTTTCAATTTTGCCGGAACTTCTGAAAATTACTTCCTCAATTATGTCAGGCTGAAACAGATGATTTCTGAGAAGCAAAAACCGGAAATTCTGGTTCTTCCGGCTGAACTTCATTCCATTTCAGAACAAGGAAATGTGTTGGTGTTGGGCCATGAACTAGATGATGTGTATTGGTCAGACCGAATTTCATTTTCATTTCTGAGCGAAGAAAAGATGGAACCGTCCTTTACCCGTTGGTGGCTTTCTGCAAGGTATTTTCCTTATGCGGGGCAGTTTTACCGGATTTTTTCTCAATGGAAGAAAAATGCCTATACAGCAGACTCGTTGGGTTTTATTTCGTCAGCAGAAGATTACGGATCTCTAAAAGAAGAAGAAAGAATGGCATCTGCATCAGCCCGGTACCAAAGTCATTTTCATTCTTATCCTGCCGTCGATTCTTTTCAGATCAGGTTTCTTCGAAAAACGATGGCACTGTGCAAATCAGAAGGAATCCGTCTGATTTTTGTGCAGTATCCGGTGACTGATGAATACAGAAAGTTCTGTGAGGAGAATGCCGCGGTGTTGAAAGTTGATACTGTCCTGAAAAATGAAATGAAAGGCTATCCGGTACTTTCGATGCGGGATTCTTTTGCCGGATCACCTGGATTATTCAGTGACCCGGATCATATGAACACAAAAGGTGCCACACAGGTCTCCGAGAGAATCGCTCTGTTTATCGATTCTCTCAGGAAAACACCTGCCGTAAAACCGTGAGAGACTGAATATTGCCCATGCCTTCCATGTGAGTGCGAACATAATGAATCAACAAATCAAGAATCCACTGTTTCATCGCTCCTGAAACAGAGACAGATTCACCCCCTTGTTCAATCCAATTAAAAAAAGACTGAATACCTGCTGTCTGTTCTTCATTTGGCAAAATTCCTTTTGGCAAAATATCCCGCCAGTCATTGGGTGATATACCCAGCGGACCCAACGAATTCCACACAAGGGCAATGTGCATGGAATCGTAAGACTTTTCCTTCTGGTCAAGTTCAAGAATCCACTCTTTTACCAAACCAAATAGAGAATCGTTGGCCTGCCCTTCGTGAAGCACCTTTCCCAGGAATTCGGCCACAAACATGGCAATGGCAGCTTTTCCGGGAGAAAAAGGAATGGATTTGAGAATCTGGTCCGGCCGGATTTCTTTCAGGCGATGCAGGTCTTTCTTTTCATCATGGTATTGCACCAGTTCACAAATACTGAGAGGCTGGAGAAGAGAGGGAGATATTTTGGATTTGGCAGACCGGACTCCATTGATTACAAACGACTGCATTCCAAACGATTCGGTAAAAAAACGGGCTATCACCGAGGTTTCTTTGTACCGGATGTAATGGAGCGAAATGGACGTAGTTTTATTGAGCATCTAAATGCAAAAGAAATATTTGACCGATTGATTCATAAATCTGAATTTGCCAACGGTTGAATACGGCTGCCAGACAATTGAGAATGGGCTGGAAGCAATGGTTTGAAGGATGAATTCAATCGCATGAATTTCTCTGGCAATTAACACCACTATTGGTAAACCAAATTGGCAAAAAGTGTTTATAATCTTTTAGCAACCCCCGATCATCCGGAGATCACCACCCGGGATAAGATCCGTTACCGGATTTTCCTCAATGATGTGTGGATTCTGGCCTGTACGTCATTCGGCGGACCTCAGGTTCATCTCACGATGTTCATGCAGTTGCTGGTTGATAAACGAAAATACCTCACATCTTCCGAGCTCATCGAACTGAACGCTCTGTGCAGTATTCTTCCGGGTCCGACTTCAACCCAGACACTCACGGCCACAGCCTTTAAAATCGGTGGACCCAGACTGGCCATCCTAACCTTGCTAATTTGGATTACTCCGGCTGTTGCCCTCATGACATTTGCCGCTCTCACCCTTGTTCAACTTCAGGACAGCAATATTTCACTTAGCTTCACCCGATTCCTTCAGCCTATTGCGGTTGGTTTTGTGACACATGCTGCATTTCGTCTGGCATCGTTTACCATTAAAAGCAACGCCGGAATGGCTCTGATGCTATGTACTGTGATGGTTTCGTTTTACTACCATTCGCCCTGGATTACGCCATTTCTCATTCTCACCGGTGGAGCACTGACGGCCATCCGTTATAAAAACCTTCAGAAATCAGAAGCCAATGAACCGTTTGACATTCATTGGATCAACATTTTTTTATTTTTTGGTGTTCTGATCGGTGCGGCGATTCTGGGGCAGGTTACCAACTGGAAAAGCATTCGTCTTTTTGAGAACTTTTACCGGAATGGCAGTCTGATCTTTGGCGGAGGGCAGGTTCTGATTCCGTTGATGTTCAACGAGTTTGTGAGCTTCAAGCATTATCTCACACAGGAGGAATTCCTTTCCGGATACGCCTTTGTTCAGGCATTGCCCGGTCCTGTGTTTGCGTTCACAAGTTACCTAGGGGTTTTTGCAATGAGAACAGAAGGTCTGACGGGGCAGTTGCTGGGATCGGCTGTTTCTTCTGCCGGTATTTTTTTGCCAGGCACTTTACTGATTTTTTTTGTGTACCGTTTCTGGGCCCAGCTGAAGCGATACCGTGTTGTGAAAGCGTCTCTTGAAGGCATCAACGCTGTCAGTTGTGGTCTTGTGGCCACCGCAGCACTCATACTCATCCAGCCCATGGAAATCAGCCGCACCAATGTTTCCTTTATGATCGGAACCTTCCTGCTATTGTATTTCACGCGGGTTCCGGGATATCTCATTGTATTTGCAGGTTTGCTTTCAGGTTTTGTGTATGATTACCTGGGCCTTCAGCACATGTTGGCAGGAATTGATATATATCCTTTCCTTTTTTAACAATAATCTTTGCATTCAGCACCATCCTGACTAATCTTACTTCTTCAACAGTACCATATGAACACCACCAATAACAGCCAAAGAAGAATCCGGAAAGTTGCCATCCTGGGATCCGGCGTAATGGGCAGCCGTATTGCCTGTCATTTTGCCAACGCAGGTGTTCAGGTGGTTTTGCTGGATATTGTCCCTTCTTCACTTACCGATAAAGACAAAGCAGCCGGTGTCGATCCATCAACCAGCGCCTTCCGTAACCGGATTGTAAATGATGCCTTAAAAAGCACCCTGGTATCTTCGCCCTCTCCAATTTTCCATTCTTCCTATTCATCGCGGATCAGTACCGGAAACTTCGAAGACAACCTGTCCGATATTTCCACATGCGACTGGATTCTGGAGGCTGTGGTGGAAAACCTTGAAATCAAACAAAGTCTGTATGCAAAAGTTGAAATGCACCGGAAACCCGGCACTCTGATTACCTCTAACACATCCGGAATCCCTTTAAGCTGGCTTTCCAAAGGCCGGAGTGATGATTTTCAGGCTCATTTCTGCGGAACTCATTTTTTTAATCCCCCACGCTATCTGCCATTGCTGGAGATCATACCGACTGCCAAAACAGATCCCAAGGTAGTGGCTTTTCTGGATGCATATGGACAGAAAACTCTTGGAAAGACCACGGTTCTTTGCAAGGACACACCTGCTTTCATTGCCAACCGTATTGGCGTTTTCTCAATGCTGGATGTGATTGCTATTCAGCAGAAACTGGGATTGAAAGTTGAAGAAATAGACAAACTGACGGGGCCAGTGATTGGTCATCCCAAATCCGCTACATTTCGTACAGCAGATGTGGTCGGACTTGACACTCTCATAAAAGTAGCAGATGGTCTGAATGCCGCCTTAAAAAACAATGCACTCATTGTGCCCGACTACGTCCGGAAAATGGCGGAGAACAAATGGCTTGGAGATAAAACTGGCCAGGGTTTTTTCAAGAAAGTGGTGAACGAGAAAGGTGAAAAAGAATTCTGGACACTCAATCCGGAAACACTGGATTACCAACTGCCTCAGAAGGTAAAATTTGCGACACTGGAAAGCACCAAATCCATAGAAAAACTCCGTCATCGGTGGACAATTCTCATTTCAGGAACTGATTCAGCTGGTGAGTTTTACCGTCAGATGCTGGCAGGCTTGTTTTCATATGCTTCAAACTGCATTCCGGAGATTGCCGATGAAGTCTCCAGAATTGATGATGCAATGGTGGCAGGATTTGGCTGGGAAATGGGGCCATTTGAAACCTGGGAAGCGTTGGGTGTAAAAACAGGCATCAATCTGATTCGTCAGTACCAGCTTCCGGTTCCAACCTGGATTGAAATCCTTGAAAAAAGTGACTCTCCGTCATTTTACCAATCGGATGAAACCGGACGGAAAGAATGGAGCCCTTCAACAGCAACCTATGTGCCTTCATCTGGAATTAAAGGTGCTATTACACTGGATGACCTTAGGAAACTAAAACCAGTATTCAAAAATGCAGGAAGCACTTTGCATGATTTAGGTGACGAGATTTTATGTCTTGAATTCCACACCAAAATGAATACGTTGGGATCAGAGGTAATTGAAGGACTTCACAGGGCGTTTGATATAGCAGAAAAAAGCTACAGAGGGCTGGTGATAGGAAACCAGGGCCCCAATTTTTCCGCAGGAGCCAATCTGGGTTTGCTTTTCATGTATGCCATGGAACAGGAATACGATGAAATTGACATGATGATCCGTCAGTTTCAGAACACGGTGATGCGTGTGCGATATTCAGGAATTCCGGTCGTGGTAGCTCCACACGGTTTAAGTCTGGGAGGTGGCTGTGAAATGACACTTCATGCGGATGGAGTCCAGGCTGCAGCGGAAACCTACATGGGGTTGGTGGAAGTTGGTGTTGGGGTGATCCCCGGAGGTGGTGGGACAAAAGAAATGGCGCTTCGGGTTTCACAGAAAATGGAAGCTGGTGATGTTGAGCTGAACAGTCTCCAGAATGCTTTCATGAACATTGCCACTGCAAAAGTGAGTACTTCGGCCATTGAAGGGTATGATATGGGAATTCTCCGTCAGGGAGACCGTATTTCAATGAACAAACGACTTCAGATTGCTGATGCGAAAGAATTTGCTCTCAATCTAGCAGATTCGGGATATTCTCAGCCAATTCAGAGAAAAGATATAAAGGTTTTGGGACGGTCTGGAATGGCCACATTCCAGGCAGGTATTTATGCGATGAAGGTTGCCGGCAAAATTTCCGACCACGACCAGAAAGTCGTGGAGAAACTGAGCTATGTGATCAATGGCGGCGACCTTAGTTACCCTCAACATGTCTCGGAACAATATCTTCTGGATCTTGAAAGAGAGGCATTCCTGTCCTTAACAGGCGAGAGAAAGACCCTTGAACGGATACAAAGTCTTCTGACCGGTGGAAAAGTAATCCGGAACTAAATATCTCCGGAACCGCTTTTTGTTCTCCTCATTCTGCTGTAAACCAGTCTGGAATGAAGTCTTCTTGCACGGAAAATACACAAACCCACCTGCAAAAGAACGATCAGAGCTCCTATGACAATCAGGGTCATCAGTGAATTGTATTCTTCCATAAAAAGGAAGAAATTGTAAAATCCATGAAATAAGGTTGCAGTTACCAATCCTCTAATGCGAAGGCCAAATGAGCTGAGATCATCAGAATCGAGGCCATATTTACTCATACCTGAATAAAAACCCATCAGGACACCTACTAACATTGACATTGGAATGGAGGATAGAATTCGCCAGGTATCGGCGTATTTATCCGCCTGAATTATGTGCCATGCATTATCACCGGTCACAAATCCAAGAGCAATCAGCATGGTAACAAAGATTCCTGCCTGAGGCTCATCAAATTCCCTTCTCCGATATGCGTATGCAATAATCACAATGTACTTGTTCAGTTCATCTATGAAAGCAGTGAAGACAGAAAAACCAATTCTACCAAACAACGAGTTTATGTGTTCGTCAAAACCAAGTTCTGCAGCAGTGTATTTGATGACCAATGCCGGTATCACAGTAACCAGAGAAATTAAAAAACAAACTACCAGAATGGTAGAGTCCCTGGAATTCATTTTTGTCCTTAAGCTTACCATGAGGTAAATGGCAAGAGCAAGACTAAGAGATAAGGACAGTAAATTTAAAATACTCACGATAAGAAAGTTTACCAATAACTACATTAAAGTGGTTGGGTAGTTACCTGAAAAACCAAACCTAAATC
>ERZ795056.1841-NODE-1841-length-24357-cov-16.153033_pt1 | contig 24357 bp, 13 predicted proteins | sample MGYA00375140_ERZ795056 | MGnify/ENA primary metagenome ERZ795056 (study PRJEB30185, sample SAMN05720227) | activated sludge metagenome | isolation source: Anaerobic digester | place: USA | collected 2015-03-09 ... | reverse complement strand
GCCGACATCGACCAGCGGAAACCGGATGCCGTTTTTTGTCTCGGCGACCTGGTGGGTTACAATATCTGGCCGAATGAAGTCGTGCAGGAAATCCGCCGCCGGGGCATTCCGACGATTGCGGGAAATTATGACTACGGCATTGGCAGAAGCAGCGACGATTGCGGCTGCGCCTATAAAACCGACGATGAAAAAGCCAATGGCGCGGTGAGCATCCGTTTTACCAACGAGATCGTGCAGCAGGACGAACGGCGTTACCTGCGCGAATTGCCCCGGCACCTGCGTATCGAATTTGAAATGAATGATGGCGACTGGCTGCAGGTTATGTTCGTGCACGGCAGCCCGCGCAAGATCAACGAATACCTGTTTGAAGACCGGGAGGAAAAAAGCCTGTCGCGTATTCTGGAGGGTGCGAACGCGGATGTTCTTTTTTTCGGGCATACCCACAAACCCTATCACCGTGTACTTTCTACAGGCAGTGAGGATGCGCCGCATTTCCGCCACGCCATCAATATCGGTTCAGTCGGCAAACCGAAGGACGGCGATCCGCGCGGGTGTTACGCTCTGCTGCATCTGGATGAAACGAGCAGCCGGTTACGACCGGAAAGTATCCGGGTAGAATTTATCCGGTTTGAATATGACGTGGAAAAAGCGGCGCGTGCCGTGGAAGAAAGCCCTTTACCAAATGCCTATGCAACAGCATTGCGCATAGCAAAATGACCTGTTTGAAACTTTTTAATTTCTCTTTTGCTGGCAGGGCTCGTTTTCTTTATATTGCACCAATGCGGAGCCTTTCAGAAGGTCTTTCGTTTCCGCTATAAACTGCGTCTGCTTTTTCGTGTCCAATCCTGTCAGATCGAAGCAGTAATCAACCTCTCCTTCTCTGCCCCAGGGTATAGCCTCGTATTTTAATTTGACTTTATTTTTCTGCTCGAATACTGGAATGAATTGATCGAATTGATCTTTGGATTTTCCATCCGTTCCTGCGCCGATACTGATAAATGAAACACTAAAGCGGTCGTTTGGATCCGCCGGTTTGGTGTTTTGATCCATGGAAGGGGTGGTGTTTTCCGTTGTCTGCTTGTTGCTATTGCAACCCAGCAACGTTATCAAAGCAATCAGAAAAAAGGTGTGTTTCATTTGTTTTCTTTTTAAAAGGTTTGTGTCATCAACCGGGCCCGGGAGTAAATGCCGATTCAGACTTTCGGGGTTGAGCACCGACTTCGCACTTCGCACTGTCGACTTCGCACTACCTTCAGTCGACTTCGCACTACCCTCAGTTCTTTGCTTTAAAATCATACTTCAACCCCCAGTACTCCTTCAGCACCATTTTCACCGAACCCACCGAAACGGGTGATTCGATAAGCACCGGAATGCGGTTCTGGTCGTCGGACACCCACACGGTCATTTTGGCGTCGTCTTTAAAAACGTTGCCCGCAATGACAGTCGGCTGAAATTTCAGGGTATTGTACTTACCCATGTTGTGCACCTTCTTGCGCTCCTTGCCCATGTATTTCATTTTCAGGGGAAATTCCTCTTTGTCCATGAACACACGGAAAGGCACGGTATACCCCGCCTGCTGGCTGGCGAAATCGAAATTCCGGAGGGTATAAAGGCTGGAAAGGATGTCGTGGACACAATCCTGCACATTGTGTTCGGTTTTGGTTTCAGCGGCGCCACGTTTGTCGGCCCGGGTGACCGTCATTTTCCGGGCAGCCTGGTTGAAAGAGATTTTTTCAAAAATGTGGTAATCGCCCTCGCTGACGCTGCGCTCGGAGTAGTTCGGCATCAAGGTGTTTTTGTCCACCCACGAATCGTATTCGTCATTCACGACGTAAAACCATTCATAGGAATCATAGGTTTCCCCTTTCGCCTTGTAGTGGTATTGATTGCCCTCGTCGAACACACGAAACGTCACCTCGCCGGCTGCCAGCCAGACGAAGTTCCAGTTGTAGTAGATCTTGTAGGTAAGTTTCTCGTTGTGTTGAAACGTATTGTTCGTGTTGCTGCACGGCTCGACATTCGTTGCCATCTGCTCTTCCACGGGCTGGTGCCCGGGAATAGTAAAGGCCATGGAAAGCAGGCCGGCAAAAAGCAGAATCATCTTAGTCGTCTTCATATCCAAGTGTTTTGGTGATGCTGACGTGAAATAGTGAAAAAGTACCAACTAACGCTGGCAAAATGAGGTTTATTATCCACAATACGAAGGTGGCTGCCAGGCTGCTGAGTTCGTTTGCGCCGAAAAAAGCCCATACAAAAACAGCCAGATTACCGCGTACCAGAAGCCCCGCTACTGCGGGTAAGGGCACGATCGTTTGCAACAGGTAAATAGTAGCCACACCCGCATAGGCACCCCAAAAACCCGCTTTTATCGAGAAAAAATGCAATAAAAGCACATATTGGGTGGAGTAAATACCGTAACGCACGGCTGACCAGAACAAAATGAGCAGTAAATCGCGTCGCCTGAACTGTTCCAGTAAAACCACGTCGCGCACGTAAGGTTTCAACCTTCGGAGCCACGGCAACCGGCGTGCAACAGGCACTATCCTCCGGATGTTAAAGAATATGTAATAAAGTATGCCAAGTCCGAGCAGTGCAAAAACCGTCACCGTTTGTATGTCCGATTGATCCCATTGCAGGAAATGCCGGGCAAACCACAAACCGCCCAATACGCCGCCTGTCAGCAAGACCAGGTATTGCGCGATGCCGCCTACGGCATTGATCATCAATGATTTCCAGTGATTTTCAGGACGCACGTACAGGAGCCTTCCTGCGTATTCGCCCATTCGGTTGGGTGTGAACAAGGCAAAACTGATTCCGGCCATCACTGCATAAAAAGACTTTTTCAGGGAAATCGGGTCATAGTGACGCAAAAAAGGCTGCCATTTCAAGGTTTCAATCAGCCAATTCAGTGGCATCAGCACACCTACTACTGCCAGAAGCACCCAATTGGCGGCGTTGCATTGCTGCACAAAAACATGATACAGGTCCTCCAGATTTTTTCTGGATTGCAACTCGAAATAAAGAGCAACTCCCAAGGCGAGGATGAGCGCTGCCTTGAAAAGGATATTCAGTTGTTTTTTAGGGAAAATACGCCTGCTGACAGCAATGATCGCCGAAGTATAGGTGGGCATACGATAAAAAAAATTTCCGGACCGTTTCTGGTTCTACATACGATCCGGGCACAAATGAAGATGGGCAATCCTCCACCGGAGAATTGCCCATCGGTTGATAATCTTAGTTACCGATTAATAACCGGCATCTTTATTTCCTTTGAAAGTGCCTTTTCCGGCTTCTTTGCCTTCCGGACGGGGCATTTCGGTCTGATCTTTCGCTACCATGAACTCAACGCGACGGTTGCTCATGTTGGAACCCGTTACCGGGATCAACGGAGAACCTTCGCCGGTCCAGTTGAGGATCAAACGCTCGCGGGCGATACCATGTTGTGATACCAGGAATTCGATAGCAGATTTTGCACGGTTGTAGGACAATACGTTGTTGTATTTTTCCGAACCGCGGCTGTCTGTGTGACCCACTACCACGATTTTCAGGTCGGGGTTTTGTTTCAGCACGGAAGCAACCTGGTAGATTTTTTCGTATTCGCTGTAACGAACTGTGTAGTTGTTGTCGGTGAAGTAAATCATCGGCAGGAACCAGTTGCTCAGGCCTGGCTGCGTAGGCAGTTTGAAGTTGGCCAGTTTCGCGTCTACGATGTCGTTTACCTGTTTTTCGGTCGTGTATTTAGGGAGGCCTTGTGCTACGCCGTCCGTATTAACCGAGTAACCTGGAGGAGAGAAAGGCTCTTTGTCCATGTAGTCGGCTACTTTATCGCCGTCGCTGTCAAGCGTTACACCGCGGGTGTTCACTTTCGCGCCGGCAGGGCTGTTGTCTTCGTCGTCGATTGCATCGATGATACCGTCGCCATCTGTGTCGGTCGGATCGTAGATCGGACGTGCTTCCAGGGCAGTAATTGCTTCGGATACACCTGCAAGCGGGTTGATCCAGTACAGCGGCTCCACTTTTGCGGTGCCGTCTTTCGTTTTGCCACCCAGGTTGAAGTTGAGGTGCAGGCTTGGGTAGTGCAGGTTGTCGCGGTAGGTCGTCTGGTTGTTGCCTACATTGGCTTCAGCATCCAGGCGGTCAGCTTCGCGGCCGAAAACGGATGCTACGCTGTATTCCAGTGCGATATTGAATTTAGGCGTTACGCGGAAACCGAGCGAACCACCAAAGTCGACGTAAGGTACCACTTGGGTAAAATCACCGTTAGAAGGGTTTAAGTCACCCGAAATGAGGATGTTCTCATATTCCACCTTCAAGCTGGACACACCTACACCGGCAAAGCCCTGCAACAGGATTTTCCGCATGGGTTTGTCGAAACGGATATTGTTGAGCGCCACTACCATTTGGCCGCCGCCACCAATCCAGGTGGTTTTGGAGGTACGGCTATCGTTGGTGCCACCGCCTTCATTTTTAGCCTGACCGAACATACCGTTTGCACGGAGAGAAAAGATGTGGTCAATGGATTTGCGAACGGTAAGACCGCCGCCAAAGCCCAGTTTGGAATCCAGGTCGCCAGCCACGAAAGGCAAGCCTACGTGAACGCCAAGTTCCCACTGATCTTTGGGTGTAAAAGAGCGGTATGTGCCGCCACCGGTTGTAACCTCTCCCGGGGTCTGCGCATAAATCCCTATATGCGCAGCGACGAAGAGTAATACAAAAGTTAATTTTCTAACCGTCATAGGGTTGTAGATTTGAATGAGTGAATGTTAACAGCTTAAAAAAGCAATCGTGTTGTTTTGACAAATGACCTGAAAACGGCGGGAATTGTTGAAAAAGAAAAATAGATTAAAGCAAAGAATGTTTAAATCCCAAGTTTTTTAAGGGCCAAATATAAGGCGCCCGATGAAATTTTATTTGGCGCAGTATTATTTTTTGTAACATCTTCCAAAGATCGGCGAATAATTGAGGAAGTATCTCCGAAAATTGCCGCATCCGTCATGCGCGCATCCGGTTGCATCAAGTATGCAAAAACGCGTGCCATGCCGCAATTTGCGATAAAATCGGGGATTACCCCTGTGTGTTCGTCCGCATATTTTGCAGTTTGTCCAAAAAACACCTCATCATCGATGAAAGGAACGTTGGCTCCACAGGCAATAACTTCCACTCCTCCCTCTAGAAGACGGTCAACTTGTTCACGCGTCACCAGCTTAGATGCGGCTCCGGGAATGAAAATTTGCGCTCCCATCGTCCAAATTCGCTGATTGGCCTCTTCGAAGGGCACCAGATTAGTTGTAGCAAGTTTGTTGCCATTTTTATTAATAAACAAATTTTTTATCTCAGAAAGGGTAAATCCTTCCTCAGAAAGCAACGCTCCTTCCCGGTCGATGATGCCGATAATGCGTACCCCTTGTTTTGCCAAATAACATGCTGCTGCCGAAGCGACGTTGCCCCAGCCCTGTATAATAGCCGTTTTTCCTTCGGCCGTTCCCTGGTAATACAGGTCGTAGAAATGGCGTACGGACTCCGCTACGCCATAGCCTGTTATGAGATCTGCCACCGCATATTTGTTGGGACCGCCTTCCGGAACGAATTCAGGGTCTTCCACAATCTTCGTGCACCCATAGCGCAATTGTCCGATCAGGTTGATCTGCTGACCTTCCGTTGCGTGCAGGTGCCCGCGTACGATCCCTTCCTGCGGGTGCCAGAGCCCCAGCGCTTCGGTGATCGGCACCACGTCCTTGATTTCGTCGACATTCAGGTCGCCGCCCGTGCCGTAATAATTTTTCAGCAGTGGCAGTACGGCGCGGTACCAGCGTTCGAGCACTTCGAAGCGCTTGGGGTGGTTGGGGTCGAAATCGATACCGCTTTTTGCGCCGCCGATAGCCGGCCCGCAAACGCTGAATTTGATTTCCATAACCTTGGCCAGCGAGATGACTTCTTCACGCGTCAGCCCTTTTCGCATACGGGTACCGCCGCCCGCGGCGCCGTTGCGGAGCGAATTAATAACTACCCACCCGCGGGCGTCTGTTTCGCTGTCGTTCCATTCAAAAACAATTTCGGGCTTTTTTTCCTTGTATTTGGTCAGTAACTCGTCCATTTTTCTAAAATTCGGTGTGGTGAAGGCAAAAAACGCCGCAAAAGTAGGAAAAACTGAACCTAAAAAACAGTTTGAAAACTTCCCTACTTTTGGGCGCCCCAATGGAGCGTTTGTTGAGATGTTGAGGGGTTGAGGATGTTGAGGGTGCTTCGCTCAGGATATTCAAATAAGTTTGAGCGAAGCACCCTCAACATCCTCAACCCCTCAACCCCTCAACATCTCAACATCCTCAACATCTCAACATTCTCAACCCCTCCTGTCCATGCTTCAAAACTGGCTTAAAGCCCTTCCTGCGCCCCTTTTCAAATGGACCGATACGTTGCCGGAAACAGCGCTGGGCAGGCACCTCATTCACTACAGGAATGAACTGCCCGACCTGAAAAAAGTGAAAATCGCTCTCATTGGCGTCGGAGATAAAGAAGCGAATGCGGTGCGGGAAGCGCTCTACCAGACGGCCTGGGCATTTCCCAAAGGAGCGGTTGCCGATCTCGGCAATCTGCGCAAATCGCAGGAGTCGCACCTGATTGCAGTGGTCCACGAGTTGCTTAGCGGCCATGTTATTCCGGTTGTGCTGACGGCTCCTGATGCATTGGCCAGGGCACAGTTTCTAGGTTACCAGGATACGAAGGCGCTTGTTAACCTCGCTGTTATTGATGAACGCTGCCGTTTCGGCGCTCCGGATCAGTTATATTCCAACCTGCTGACACCCCGGCACGCGCTGCTGTTTCATTTTGCCGCAGTCGGTATTCAGGTGCACCACACGCCGCCGGCGGTGTTCGATTTTATGTCTAAAAATTATTTCGACCTGGTACGGCTGGGGAAATCGAGGGCGTCGATAGAAGAAACGGAACCCGTGTTGCGCGACGCAGACCTGCTGGCATTTCACCTCGGCGCGCTCAAACAAAGCGATGCGCCCGGTGTACAGGACGCCTCCCCTTCCGGTTATTTTGTAGAAGAAGCCTGCCAACTCTGCCGCTATGCGGGCATGAGCGACAAACTGAGTTCTTTCGGCATTTACGGATTTGATGCGGCCCGCGACAAAGAAGGGCAAACGGCCCAGGTTTCCGCCCAGATGGCCTGGTATTTCCTCGAAGGTTTTTTCAACCGGAAAAAAGACTACCCGGTTTCAACCGCAGGCCTCACGGAATATGTTGTGGATTTCCGGCAGATGCACTACCAGCTGACCTTCTGGAAAAGTGTAAAAACAGGCCGCTGGTGGATGCAGGTGCCTGTGCCTACCCGTAAAAAACACGAACGCCATCGCCTGATCCCCTGTTCTTTTCAGGATTACCAGTCGGCCTGCCGCGAAGAACTGCCCGAACGACTTATGCAGGCGCTGCACCGCTTCGGGTAAGCGGATTTTTTCGACAAAAAGTTTTCAACACGCGGAGCGAGTCCCCACGTTTTGTTTTAAATTTGCCGATACCCAACCTGATCTATAGCGTTTGAAATGGGGTGTGTCTGGTTTTTTGTGTTTATTGTTTAGAAAAAGGTTGATAATCAACCACTTCCGAAACACAAAACACAAAAAACCAAACACGTCCCTTAAGTCCATCCCATGCCACAATTCGCACACCTCCACTGTCATACCCAGTACTCTTTGCTCGACGGAGCCGCGAGTATCCCCAACCTCTTCAAAAAAGCGGCTGCCGACGGTATGAAAGCCATCGCTATTACCGACCACGGCAACATGTTCGGTGCTTTCCAGTTTGTGGCGGAAGCGGCCAAACACGAAGGCGTGAAACCGATTGTGGGCTGCGAATTTTACGTGGTGACCGACCGGCACCGGCGCGCATTTACCAAAGAAGACCGCGACAAACGTTTTCACCAGTTATTTCTGGCTAAAAACCCGGAAGGATATAAAAATCTGGTAAAACTCTGCTCGCTCGGCTACATCGAGGGTCTGTACGGCAAATACCCGCGTATCGACAAGGAACTCATCCTGCAATACCACGAAGGCCTCATCGCTACCACCTGCTGTATCGGCGCTATGGTACCGCAGGCTATTCTGAGAAAAAGTGAAGCGGAAGCCAAAAAGGAATTCGAATGGTGGCTGGACCTTTTCGGGGAAGATTATTACATCGAGATCCAGCGCCACCAGATGGCCGAACAGGACAAGGTAAACGAGGTGCTGCTGCGCTGGGCCGATGAGTACAACGTGAAGGTGATCTGCACCAACGACTCTCACTACGTCGACCAGAAAGACTCCAACGCACACGATATCCTGCTCTGCGTCAATACCGGCGAAAAGCAGGCTACCCCCGCTATCCGCGAATTCATGGAAGAGGGCACCGTCATGAAAGGCGGCCGTTTCGCTTTCTGGAACGACCAGTTTTATTTCAAAACGCAGGCGGAAATGGGCAAACTGTTCCATGACGTTCCGCAATCGCTCGATAACACGATGGAAATCGTGGACAAATGCGAGCACCTGAAACTCAAAAAAGACATCCTGCTGCCCAATTTCGTGGTGCCGCTGGAATTCCAGACCCAGGACGATTACCTGCGCCACCTGACTTTCGAAGGCGCAAAAAAGCGCTATAAGGACATTACGCCCGAAGTAGAGGATCGCCTCAACTTCGAACTCAACACCGTCCGGACGATGGGATTCGCCGGCTACTTCCTCATTGTGGCCGACTTTATCAACCACGGAAAAGACATCGGCGTGTTCATCGGTCCGGGCCGCGGCTCGGCGGCGGGTAGCGCGGTGGCCTACTGCATCGGCATCACGAATATCGACCCGATCAAGTACCAGTTGCTGTTCGAACGTTTCCTGAATCCCGACCGGAAATCGATGCCCGATATCGATACGGACTTCGACGATGAAGGCCGGCAGAAAGTGATCGATTATGTGGTGCAGAAATACGGCAAACAGCAGGTCGCGCAGATTGTGACCTACGGCACCATGGCTGCCAAAATGTCGATCAAAGACGTGTCGCGCGTGCTCGACCTGCCGCTCGACCAGGCCAATGCGCTCGCCAAACTGGTGCCTGAAAAACCCGGCATTTCGCTCAAACGCGTGCTCACGGCTCCGCTGACGGGTGAAAACTCGCTTTCCGAAAAGGAAAACCTGGCTTCGGAAGACCTTGAAAACGCCAAAAAACTGCGCGAACACCTGGCTGCCGAACACACACCGGAAGGGATGGTGCTCAAGGAAGCCATGATCCTGGAAGGCTCCGTGCGCGGCACCGGCATCCACGCGGCGGGTATTATTATTGCGCCGAAAGACCTGACGGAAATTATTCCGGTCGCCACGTCCAAGGAAACCGAACTGCTCATTACGCAGTACGAGGGCTCCATCATCGAAGACGCGGGCGTTATCAAAATGGACTTCCTGGGCCTGAAAACCCTCACGATCCTTCGCGATGCCCTGATCCTGATCAAGCAGAACCACGGCGTGACGATCAACCTCGACGATATTCCGCTGGACGATAAAAAAACCTACGAACTATATCAGCGCGGCGAAACGAACGGCACCTTCCAGTTTGAAAGCGCCGGTATGCAGAAGTACCTGCGCGACCTGAAACCCGACAAATTCGACGACCTTATCGCCATGAACGCGCTCTACCGGCCGGGTCCGCTGGAGTATATTCCTGATTTTATTTCCCGCAAACATGGGCGGCAGACGGTGACGTATGATTTGCCGGATATGGAGGAATACCTGAAAGACACGTTCGGTATTTGTGTGACGGGCGACACGCTTGTTTTTGATGCTGTTTCCGGGAAACGGGTTCGCATCGATCAACTTAAAGACAAAACCGGCGATTTTTATGTGCAAGGTGTTGATGATCAACTGCTTGCCAAAAAAGGCAAACTGAGTTACTGGGTTTGCAATGGAGAAAAACCTGTTTTTAAAGTAAAACTGAAAAACGGTTCCACGGTCAAAATGACGTCCAACCACCGGGTTTTGACGGAGGACGGCTGGCGCGAACTCGGACAACTACAACCGGGCGACCGGATTGCTACGCCCAGAAAACTGGAAGCACAGGCACCTGTGACGTTTGACCGCAAAAAACTTCGGGTACTGGCTTACCTGCTTGCTGACGGGTCGCTTACCTCCTGCGGGCCTACGGCCGATTTTATTTCAAAAGACGAGGTTCTGATCGAAGAATACCGGAACTGTCTTTCTTCCTTCGAGCGTGTGCAATCCACTACCCTTCAGCAGGTCAGGGGCGTAACGCGTGTGATGACGAAAGGCATCGATAAAACGCATTACCACGAACCGAATGCACTCGTAGCAACGCTGCGCGAATGGGGGCTAAAAACAACCACAGGCGGATGTTGGTCGGGCGATAAGTTTGTGCCTGAATTCGTATTCGGATTAACGGACGAACTGATCGGGTTTTTCCTGGCCTCTTTGTGGGATTGCGACGGCCATGTAGGCGCAAAAATTTGTGCGTTTAAAACCATTTCTTCCAGACTGGCAACGGATGTGCAAACCTTGTTGCTGCGATTGGGCATTTATTCCACCACGTATGAAACGCGCTATTTCAATAACCGGCGGCAGGAAGAAATAACCGCCTACCAGGTTTCCGTTTACAACCTGAAAGCGTTTTCCGAACAGGTGGCGCCGCATCTGGTGCTGAAAAAAATGTCTCCGGACACGGTATTTCAGGAAGAAGCCAGCGACAACGTATCGCGCACTATATTTTTCGAAGAATTACACGATGCATGGAGCGGCTCCCAGCGCAGCCTGATGCAAAACCACGGATTGAGCCGGCAACATTTTAACACGCTGAATAAAACCCGTTCGCGTATTGCCGCTCATGTGGTGAAGCCTCTGACCGAATCACTTTCACTGCAACGTACCCGCAAAAACCTGAATGTTCGCTGGGAAGAAATTGCCGAAATAACACCTGCCGGAACAGAACTGGTGTACGATATTACGGTTGATGACATCCATAATTTCGTCGGAAACAACGTCATTCTGCACAATTGCGTGTACCAGGAACAGATCATGCTCCTTTCCCAGAAACTCGCCGGGTTCTCCAAAGGCGACGCCGACGTGCTGCGCAAAGCCATGGGTAAAAAGCAGAAGTCGGTGCTGGATAAAATGAAAAGCCAGTTTATCGAAGGCGGCACGTCGCGCAACCACCCTGCTAAAACGCTCGAAAAAGTGTGGACCGACTGGGAAGCATTCGCCTCCTACGCCTTCAATAAATCGCACTCGACCTGCTACGCCTTCGTGGCTTACCAGACGGCCTATCTGAAAGCGCATTACCCCTCGGAATACATGGCTGCGACGCTCACGCATTCGCAGTCGAACATCGATAAAATCACGTTCTTCCTCGAAGAGTGCAAGCGCATGGGTCTTACGGTAAAGGGCCCCGATGTTAACGAATCGCTGATCAATTTTTCGGTCAATAAAAAAGGGGAAATCCGCTACGGAATGGGCGCCGTGAAAGGTGTAGGCGAGGCAGCCATGATGGTCATGATCGAGGAAAGAACCGCCAACGGACCGTTCAAGGATATTTTCGATTACATGCGCCGCATCAACCTCCGTACCGTCAACAAACGTGTCATGGAAAGCCTGGCTTACGCGGGAGCGTTCGACGCAATGGGGCTGGCACGCGCCTCCTTTTTTGCAGAAACGGACAAGGACGTGCCGTTTATTGAAAAACTGCTGAAATACGGCTCCGCTTTTCAGGGCGACAAGGTGATGTCGGTCAATTCGCTGTTCGGCGACCTTTCAGATTCGGTGAGTATTCCCGAGCCGGTTATTCCGAAAGCGCCGGACTGGGGACTGATTTTTAAACTGCAAAAGGAAAAAGAGGTCGTCGGCATTTACCTCAGCGGCCACCCGCTCGACGATTTCCGGTACGAATGGGAAAATTTCGCTTCTCCGCTTGCCAATATCGAGAACTTCAAGGGCCGCAAGGTCAACGTAGCCGGTTTCGTACTCAAAGCCGAACACCGCATCAGCCAGAAAGGTACGGGCTGGGGCAGGTTTACGATACAGGATTACACGGGTTCGCTGGAAATCACGATGTTTTCGGAGAGTTATGCCAAATTCAAATCCTTCTTCGAAGAGGGCACCAGCGTGTATGTGGAAGGCGAATACAAGCAGCGGTATAATTCCGATGAAATGGAATTCCGGGTGCAGAACGTGCGCCTGCTCGAAACCGTCGGCGAGGAAAAAACTTCTTCCATCACGCTGCGAATCCCCGTCGAAACCGTGACGGCCGACCTGATCGACCGCATCGAAAAACTATGCGTGGCGCACAAAGGCAAGCACCTCCTGCGCATGGAACTCATTGATTATCAGAATAAAGACAAAATGACTTTCACCTCGTTTATGCGCAAGGTGACGGTAGGGAACGAATTTATTCAGGCAATGGAGACTTTGGGGCTGGAGTGCGGGGTTAACTAGAGTGCGATTAAATGAGAAAGGGTTCAGGAAATTTATAAGTCATCCGATGACTTCGAGTCATCGGATGACTTATAAATTTCCTGAACCCTTTCTCATTTTTACCGTCCCAGATGCACCAGCAACACACTCACATCCGCAGGGTTCACCCCTGAAATGCGGCTGGCCTGCCCGATGGTGCGCGGTTTCATTTTCGACAGTTTATCCTTGGCCTCGATGCTCAGTCCGTTGATCGATTTGTAGTCGAAATCGGCGTGCAGGTGCAGGTCTTCCAGGCGGGTCATTTTGGCCACCAGTTCCTCTTCTTTCTGGATGTAACCGGCGTATTTCATGTTGATTTCCGCCAGTTCCACAAACTCACGTTCGTAAGGCGAAAGGAATTGTGCCAGTTCCGGCAGGTGTTGCGCCATACCCGGAATATCGACCTGCGGGCGGAGCAGCACATTGTGCAGTTTCACTTTCTGATGGATCGGAGCGGACTCTACACTTTCCAGATAGCCATTGAGTTCTTCCGGCAAAACGGATGCATTCCTGAAAAACGCTTCGATTTCGGTGCTGGCCTGCACTTTGGCGCGTACGCGGTGCATACGTTCCTCGGCGCCCATCACGCCCAGGCGATGTGCGATGGGAGTCAGGCGCAGGTCGGCGTTGTCCTGACGCAGCAGGATGCGGTATTCTGCCCGGCTGGTAAACATACGGTAAGGTTCCTGCGTGCCCTTGTTCACCAGATCGTCGATGAGCACGCCGATGTAGGCTTCGGAGCGTTTCAGTACCAGCGGCGCTTCGTCTTTCACCGACAAAGCGGCGTTCATACCTGCCATAAGTCCCTGGCATGCAGCCTCTTCGTAACCCGTAGTGCCGTTGATCTGGCCGGCGAAATAAAGACCTTTTACGAGGTTTGTTTCCAGCGTGGTTTGCAACTGGGTAGGCGGGAAATAGTCGTATTCGATCGCATAACCCGGCCGGAACATTTTGACGTTTTCCAGTCCCGGAATAGCCCGGAGCGCCTTGAACTGCACATCTTCGGGCAGGGAAGAAGAAAACCCGTTGATGTAAATTTCCACCGTATCCCAGCCTTCCGGTTCGATGAACAACTGGTGCCGGTCGCGATCTGCAAAACGGTCGATCTTGTCCTCGATGCTGGGGCAGTAGCGTGGACCAAGCCCTTGGATCCGCCCGTTAAACATGGGCGATTTATCGAACCCTGTGCGCAGGATATCGTGCACTTTCTGGTTGGTGTAGGTACTCCAGCAGCAGAGTTGTTTTTCGAGTGTCGGCGTGTCTGTGTAGGAAAATTTGCCGGCGGGCTGGTCGCCTTCCTGCGCTTCCATTTTCGAATAGTCGAGCGAGCGCCCGTCGAGGCGCGGAGGCGTGCCGGTTTTCATGCGGCCTGCTTCGAAACCCAGTTCTATAAGTTGTTCGGTGATGCCTTTGGCGGCGCTTTCGCCCGCGCGGCCGCCGCCGAACTGTTTTTCCCCGATGTGGATAATGCCGTTGAGGAAGGTGCCGTTGGTTAAAACGACCGATTTTCCTTCAATTTCGATACCCATACCTGTGATGACACCGCCCACACGACCGTCTTTCACGATCAGGCCGCGCACCATTTCCTGCCAGAAATCGATGTTCGGATGCGATTCCAGCATGTGCCGCCATTTTGCGGCGAACTGCATTCGGTCGCTTTGTGCCCGCGGGCTCCACATAGCGGGGCCTTTGGAAAGGTTGAGCATGCGGAATTGTACGGCCGTGTGATCCGTCACAATGCCGGAATAGCCGCCCAATGCGTCGATCTCCCGCACAATCTGGCCTTTGGCCACACCGCCCATGGCAGGGTTGCAACTCATCTGCGCGATGGTTTGCATGTTCATGGTCGCCAGCAGGACTTTCGCCCCCAGGTTGGCGGCCGCAACGGCGGCTTCACAACCTGCATGGCCGGCGCCGACCACTATGACATCGTATTTTGGAAACATGCTCGTTTTAACCTCTTTTTGCTGAAAAAGTTGGCAAAGATAGGGGATTTTGAAGTGTTTTTCAATCCAGGCTTTCATAAAAGGGCGGCCTGAGCATAACAACGAGTCACCGGGTCGCTCCAAGCGACCCGGTGACTACGCCCGGCCCGGTCTTATTTCACCGTAAAAGTCTTCCGCTCTACCCCGATTCCCGTCATCGTCAACGACTTCCAGCCCTTCGGCAACTTCGTTTTCAACTGAACAATACCCTGAGGTGTAATGTCCAGCCCACCAAAACCCATCAGCGTGGCCTGCAAAAAACCGCCTGCGCCCGTAGCGAAATAAGGATTCGTGCCACCTGCCGTTTCTGACAATACGCCGAAAGGCGGCACCTCGTTCAGCCGGAAACTTTTGGTCCACAGGTCGTAACCGCGCTCCGGATTGCCGCCGCGGGCCGCCGAAACAGCCAGAATGGCATTTCCCATAGCCGGGCCTTCTTTGTCCATACGTGGTTCGTAGTAATCGAGGTCTTTTTTGATCTGTGCGGGATCTGTAATCACTTTCAGCGGGTAGGCCAAGAGGTTCACGTCGGCCTGTTTGATGTTGACGCCGTCGTATGTGGCGTTTTCACGGGTCACGCCATCGGGGAATTTCAGGATCGGAATATTGTCGGCCACGTGCATCCAATCGGGATTAGGTGTCAGGCCGAGTTCTTTGGCGGCATCCGTAGCATATGCGAGCACGGTTTTAGCCATGCCGTTGGTGAAGGCGTTGTTGTCGATGTTTTCCTGCCACTCGTTGGCGCCGATCACGTTGTTGATGTCGTAATGGCCCGGGCTGTTGCGTTCCACGCGGGAAGCCCAGAAATCGGCTCCTTCCTTCAGCATCGGCCAGCCGCGGGTACGCAGCCATTCCTTGTCTTTGGTAACGAGGTAATACTGCCAGGCCGCCCAGCCGACACAACCCGTGATGTGTTGCTGGAACGGGCCGGTGAGCGCCCACACAGGTGTTTCCTCTTGCCCGGTCGTGGTGCTTTCCCAGGGATACATAGCGCCCTGGTAGCCGTGGGAAAAGGCGTTTTGTTTGGCTTCATCCAATAATTGAAAACGGAATTCGAGCAGCGATTTGGCAATTTCCGGGTGCAAAACCAGCATTGGCGGGTACATCCAGAGTTCGGTGTCCCAAAACACGTGGCCGTTGTAACCCAGGCCCGAAAGGCCCATGGGCGACAGGCTCAGCGCGGTACCTTCACGGGCAAAGGAATACAGGTGATACATGGCCGAGTGCACGGCGCGGCCGTCTTCCACCGGACCGTCGATGACGATATCGGAGGCCCAGAGTTTGTCCCAGTCGGCGATGTGGCGGCGTAACAGGCGTTCGCTGCGTTCCAGTGCGGCATAGATCGTGAGGCGTTCGGCTTCGTTGTGCGCGTCGGCTACGTGGGCGCTGCTGATGACGGTACCCACTACAGCGAAGCGATAGGTTTCACCCGCTTTCAGTTTTTTGGAAAACTTGACTAGGTGCATGTTGTAATCCCAGTCTTCGTGGATCAGATCGGGTTCGGCGCCGTGCGGTTCCTCGAAAACAAAACTGGAAGATGCTGCGACCGTGTATTTCCCACTGGGGCTTTTCCCGACAGAAGTGAGCAGCGGGATGAGCACGTGCGGCCGGTCTATTTCCGAGTAATAATTGCGTACGTCCTGTAGAATGTCCGGCGCTTCGATGACCGAAGCGGGCGTGATGGTCACGTCTTTTTTTGCCGTAATTTCCACCAGACTCAGGGCGCAGAACGGCAGGTGGCGCAATGCCATGACGCGGTGCGTAACGCTGACCTGATCGCCCACATTGAACGTCGTGGTCAGTTGTGCCTGGCGCATATCGAGCGTTTGTTTGTAGCTGGAAATGTCCTTGCGACTGATTCGACGGCCGTTTACGTCGAGGTTCATATTTACAAAATTGAAACCCTTGAGGATGTTGCTGACGCGACCGCGGCCGTAGTTGTCGTATGCGCCGTTGAGTACTACGTCTTTCACGCGCATGGGTTCGGGCGACGAAACGAGGCCGATCATACCGTTGGCGACAGTGATGCCGTAATAATTCGCGGGGTCGATGTTGTCGGCCGTGATATGCCAGGCGTCATTTTGGGCTGTAATCCTGCAAACGCCTAAAAGCAGGCTAAAGAGGGCAAAAAGTATTTTTTTCATGGTTTAATTAATTTTAGTGGTGGAAAAATACCGCAGCCGGTAGAAGTGGAGGGAGATTTTTTTTCTTAACCACAAGGTTCACAAACGGCAGATATCCCGGATTTTTTTCGCTTTGAATAATAACAGATGCCAGGTTGTCTTCCTGACGGGATCCGTCCACTCTACGAGGGAAAAAATACGCGAAAATGGGCCGTAGAGTGGACGGATCCCGTCAGGAAGGCAAACTGGCATCTGTTAATTTTTCGAGCGATAAAGCCGACATTCATTTTTCAGAATGGCTCATAAAATCCTAAATGTCTGATGTTTACTAACCTTGTGGTCAAAAAACTACACTTGTATGCCGCACCAATCCATCGCCCGACAATTTTTTCATTTCGACCGCTGGCTCGGCGCCGAGGTCATTGGCAACGGAAACATCAACGATACCTACCGCATTACATTTGAAAACAACGGAAACGTCAGCACGTTTCTACTACAACGACTCAACCACCATATTTTCCTTCAACCGGAGGCGCTGATGGAAAATATCCGGAAAGTTTCGGATTTTCTAGCCGTGCAGGATTATCCGCTCCAGGTAGCGCGGCCAATCCCAACGCTCGAAGGAAGCCTTCTACACGTTGACGAACAAGGCAATTACTGGCGCATATTTCCCTTTATACCAAACAGTTACGCACCCGAAGGTCCGGCAACGACCGATATAGCCTTTAATGCGGCCCGCGCTTACGGCGCCTTCCTGCGGGCATTGCGCCATTTTCCGGCCGCCGAACTGGCAGAAACGATCCCTGGTTTTCACGATACTGACCGGCGATGGGCTGCATTTGAAGACATACTGGAAAAGGACCCTGTACGGCGGGTGCGGGAATATGCCGCAGTAATAGCCGCGATGCCGGAAGCGCTTCCCGTTTTCCAAAAAATCAGCGACATGAAAAATTCGGGCGCCCTGCCGCTTCGCGTGACGCACAACGACACCAAAGCCGGCAACATCCTGTTTGATGAAACGACCCATCAGGCCCTGTCGGTGATCGATCTGGATACCGTCATGCCGGGCACTGTTTTGTCGGATTTTGGAGATATGGTGCGAACTTTTGCCCCCGACCGGCCGGAAGACAACCCGGAGCAGGTTTTTCTGCGTCCGGATATCATAACAGCCTTGCAAGAAGGATTTTTATCCGAAACGGTCGATTGGCTGACGGAAACCGAACAAAAACACCTACTCCTGGGCGCTGCGTGGATCACCGGAGAGCAGGCGCTGCGTTTCCTGACCGACTGGCTGGCCGGCGATGTGTATTACAAGATCCGTTATCCGGAGCACAACCTGGTGCGGGCGCGCAATCAGTTGGGGCTGTTTCGCGCGATTGTTGCAAAATACACATAGTTCCCCGGGGCGTGTTTCGTAAAGGGTTAGCCGTTAACCAAATCCTAAACACAAAACACAAAAAACTAAACACCCTCGTTTCACATGCTTTCTACTACCTTTGCGCCGCTTTCTGCAGCAGAATGACCATGCAAAACAGACTTTTCCTTTTACTGGTCGCCCTACCTGCCCTTTTCTGGCAGTGTGGCGGCAATGAAACCAAGTCGAACGACCGGCCTCTGGCGCAGGTGTACAATAAAACCCTGTACCTGTCGGAACTCGACGGCGTGGTGCCCGAAGGTGTTTCCAGGGAAGACAGTGCGCTGATTACCAGTGCCTACGCACAACGCTGGGTGCGCGAACAACTGCTGATGTACGAGGCCGAGCGCAATATTCCGAAAGACCTGAACATCGACGAACTGGTGCGCGATTACCGGGCGAGTCTGGTGCGGTTCAACTTCGAGGAGCAGATAATTGCCCAAAAACTCGACAGCACCGTTTCGGAAGCGGAAACCAAAACGTTTTACGAAAACAACAAAGACCAGTTCCAGCTGGAAAGCACCATCCTGAAATGTAAGGTGCTGAAATTACCCGCCCGGGCGCCGCAATCGGAAATCAACAAACTCTGGTATAGCCGCAAGGCCTCCGACGTAGCCAACCTGAACGCTTTCGCGAAGCAATGGGCTGCCTTGGCCCTGCTCGACAATGAAAAATGGTATAAATTGGAGGAGATCGCCGCGATTTTGCCTAAAGGGACGTTAACAGCGGACAACGTCGGTTCGCGACGGGAAGGAACGCTCAGCGATGGTGATTTTCGTTACTACTACCGCGTCGACGAAGTGGCCCAGGGAAAGTCCACCGCGCCGTTCGAATATGTACGGGAACAAGCCTCCAAAGTTATCCTGCACAAACGCAAACAGGAATTGCTGGAAAAATGGAAAGAAGATCTTTATCAAAAAGAACTGCGGCGTGAAAACATCAAAATCATGCAATAAAGGAGCGTGTTAGTTTTTAGGAGAACCTGATTGTCATCTACTGCTGAATACTACACACAAAAAAATAAATACCCTTCATCAAACCGTCGCTATCGACACAAAAACATAACAAGTATTTGAGTTCAATGAAAAATATAACCCGGATCATTCCGCTGCTTTTTTTACCCTTTCTTTTGGCCGCTCAGAATGATAAGGCCGTAATCGACCGCGTGGTAGCGACCGTAGGCGGCGAAATCATTCTGCTCAGCGAGGTACAGGAACAATTTTCCTACATCAAAAAAGAACAGCCTGCCCTGCCCGACGATTACCGGTGCATTGTGCTGCAAAACCTGATCGTGCAGAAACTGCTCGTCAACCAGGCCAAACTCGACTCTGTAGATGTAAAGGACGAAGAGGTGGAAACCCAACTCAACGCCCGGATCGACCGTTTGATGCTCTATTTCAATCAGGACCCGAAAGCCATCGAGGAATTTTACGGCCAGAGTATCGACCAGATCAAGGAACAGACCCGCACCGACATGCGCAACCAGTTGCTGGCCGAACGTATGCAGGGCGAAATCACCCAGCATGCCACGATCACACCTTCCGAAGTGAGCCGTTTTTACAAAAATATTCCTGTCGACTCGCTGCCGTATTTCAATGCGGAAGTAGAAATCCGGGAAATTGTGTACAAACCCCAGGTCAACGAAGCGGAACGTGAAAAAGCCAGGAAAGCGATCGAGGAATTGCGTACCCGTATTGTTGACGGCGGCGAAGACCTCGCATCGCTGGCCAGTAAATACAGCGACGACCCCGGCAGCGCCACCAATGGCGGCGACCTGGGCTGGCAGAAACGCGGCACTTTTGTAGCGCAATTCGAAGCCATGGCCTACAAACTGGAAAAAAACCAGGTGAGCCCGGTCGTGGAAACGGAATTCGGTTTCCATATCATTCAGTTGATCGAACGCCGCGGCAACCTGATCCATACCCGCCACATACTGCTCAAACCCGCTATTACCGACGCGGATCTGGCAACGGCCAAAACCAAACTGGATACCGTTCGCAACCTGATCGTGAGCAATAACCTCACCTTCAGCGAAGCCCTCAAGAAATACGGCGATAAAAACCAGGCCAGTTTCAACAACGACGGCCGCGTGGCCAACCCGCGTTCGGGAAATACTTTCTTCGAAGTGGCCGACCTGGATACTGAAATATTTTTTGCCATCGACGGGCTGAACCCGGGCGGCATTTCCAAACCTACGGAGTTTCGTACGCAGGACGGCGCCACCAATTTCCGGCTGGTGCAACTTGTCAGTCGCAGCAAACCCCACAAAGCGGATTTGCGGCAGGACTACGGTAAAATTCAGCAGGCGGCCCTCGACCAGAAAAAAGCGGAGTATACGGAAAAATGGGTGCTCGAAAAATTGCGCAGCACGTACATGTCGGTCAGCGATATGTTTGCCGAATGCCCCAATTTGATAGAAATGCTATCGCATTCCAATCCATAAAAAGGGTGTTTTGTGTTTCGTGTATGGTGTTTAGTAAATGGTTGATAACCAATGCTTTTACTAGACAACAGACACCAAAAACCAAACACTCCTTCATAGCCTGCGCTCACGACCCTTTCATTGTACCGGTGTGAAACGGATTTCACATCCACGTTAAAAAAATAAATTAATGAGACCATACCTTCTAGGCCTCTCGCTTCTTTTCGCAGCCATTACGGCAGCAAATGCCCAGATCCGCGACACCATTCTTCCTACCGTGGCTTATGGAGAACCCAAAGAATACGAAATCGGCGGCATTCGTGTCAGCGGCACGCAGTATGCCGATGCCAATGCGCTGATCGCCATTTCCGGTTTCCGGGTAGGCGACAAGATCCGTATTCCCGGAAGCACCTTTTCAAAAGCAGTGCAATCGCTTTGGAGCCTGAAACTCTTCACCGACGTGCAGATCATTCAGGAACGGACCCAGGGCACCCTCGTGTTTCTGGAAATCGCCGTCAAGGAACTTCCGCGCTACACCCGCCACTCTTTCGTAGGGGTGAAAAAAAGCAAACACGACGACCTCAACGGCATTATCACCAAATTTCTCCAGAAAGGCGCGATCATGACCGATAATGTGCGTGCCTCGCTGGTATACGCCATGAAGGAATATTTCACCGAAAAAGGCTACCTCGATGCCAGCGTGAAAATCAATTCCTTTCCCGACGAACGCGCTACGAACGCCGTACGCCTCGAATTTGTCATCGACAAGGGTAAAAAAATACAGATCAAAGAGGTGCAGTTTTCCGGCAACGACAACGTGAAAAGCAAGGTGTTGCGGAAAAAAATGAAAAACACCCGCCTGAAACGCCACCCGTTTAAAAAATCGAAACTGGTACGGAAGGATTATGAAGAAGACAAGGTGAAAGTAGAATCCTACTATAACACCGTGGGTTTCCGGGATGCGCGTATCGTAAAAGACAGCATCTGGCGCAATAAGAAAGGCGAGATCATGATCCACCTGGACATCAGCGAAGGCAACCGCTACTACTTCCGCAACATCGTCTGGAAAGGAAATACGCTGTATGAAACCAAGTTCCTCGACCAGGTGCTGGGGATCAATAAAGGCGACGTGTTCAACCAGGAACTGCTCGACACACGCCTGTCGTTCAGCCAGGACGGCCGCGATATTTCGTCGCTGTACCTCGACAACGGTTATCTGTTCTTTCGTGTCGACCCCGTAGAAACGGCGATTGAAAATGACTCGATCGACCTGGAACTGCGCATCTTCGAAGGTCCGCAGGCCACCATCGACCGCGTGGTGATCAAAGGCAACGACCGCACCCACGAACACGTTATCCGCCGCGAACTGTTCACCCGGCCCGGCGACAAGTTCAGCCGCTCCGACATCATTCGTTCGCAGCGCGAGATCGTCAACCTCGGCTATTTCAACCAGGAAAAACTGGGTATCAACACGCCGGTAAATCCCGACCGAGGTACTGTGGATATCGAATACACCGTAGAGGAAAAACCGTCCGACCAGTTGGAACTTTCCGCAGGCTACCAGCCCGCAACGGCATTCAGCCGCGGCGGCGTCATCGGAACCCTGGGCGTAACGTTCAACAACTTCTCGGTGCGCAACATCAAGCACAAGGAAACCTGGAATCCGTTGCCGCAGGGCGACGGCCAGCGCTTCAGCATACGCGGCCAGACGGCCGGCGACCGCTACCAGTCGTACAATGCATCGTTCACCGAACCCTGGCTGGGTGGCAAACGCCCCAACTCGCTCACGATAGCCGGTTTTTACAACCGCTTCACCTCGGGTTTTTCGGGTTCGGAAACGTTCCAGAGCCTCGACATCGTGCAGGGAACCGTGGGCTTCGGCACACGTCTGAAATTCCCGGACGACAACTTTATCTTCCGCGCCGACCTCGACCTGCAAACGCTGAAACTCAACAATGCCGCCGGGTTTAACTTTGGCGACGGCCGCGGCGGCCGCCTGTCCGACGGTATTTTCCACAACTACAACGTGGGCCTCACGCTGGCGCGGAACAGTATCAACGACCCGATTTTCCCGAAAACGGGCTCGCTGATTTCGGTGAAGATGAACGCTACCCCGCCGTACTCGCTGTTCAAAAAAGCCAGTTTCTACCAGGAAGGCTCCACGACCGATGTTTTCCGCTACATAGAATACGTTAAATGGCGTATCGACGCGGAGTGGTACACCTCGCTGGTGGGCAAACTGGTGCTGAAAACACAGGCAAAAATCGGTATTCTCGGCCGCTGGTCGGATAAAACGCCGCTTACGCCATTCGAGCGTTTCGACCTCGGCGGCGACGGCCTGAACAACCAGAGCACAGGCTTGCAGGGTCGTGACATCATCAGCCTTCGCGGCTACGACCAGGATGAAATTATGGCGGCCTATCCGTTCGGCGCCGGCGTGTTCAACAAATACACCGTCGAACTGCGTTACCCCATTTCGCTGAATCCTTCAAGCACCATCTTTATGACGGCTTTCGCGCAGGGCGGTAATGCCTGGCTGCGGGCGCAGGATTTCAACCCTTTCGATATCAAACGTTCTGCCGGTCTGGGTCTGCGGGTATTCCTGCCGATGTTCGGTACGCTCGGTTTCGACTACGGTATCGGTTTCGACAAACCCAACGTAACGGGCCGAAAACTGGGCGATTACGCCCGGTTCAATATCGTTCTGGGCTTCGAGCCGGATTAGGAAGTCCGAAGTGCGAAGTCGTCAGTGCGAAGTCCTTGCGTAGTGCGAAGTTGTTAGTTTATGTCCTTGCGTAGTTCGAAGTCGTCAGTACGAAGTCTTTTGAGGTTTATATGTTTATTAGTTGATAGTTGATCGCCTGCTACTCATGCCAAAAAAACTTCGTACTGACGACCCCGAACTCCGTACTGATCCCGCACTTCGGACTGACGACTTCGGACTTCGGACTTCTATTTACTCGCGGCCCTTTTTGCTGTTGTGTCTGTCGCATGCGTTGTTTGCCGGCAGTTTCAACATGATGATCCCGGAGTTGCCCGCGTACCTCAGTTCGCTGGGCGGAGCCACCCAAAAAGGACTGATCATCGCCCTGTTTACCCTGACGGCGGGCATATCACGGCCCTTCAGCGGAAAACTTACCGATACCATCGGCCGCATTCCTGTCATGTACATCGGGGTAATTGCCTGCGTGCTTTGCAGTACGTTATATCCGGCACTCGCTTTTGTGAGCGGATTTCTTGCCCTGCGCTTTTTCCACGGATTTTCCACGGGTTTCAAACCGACCGGCACGGCCGCCTATGTAGCCGATGTGGTGCCGGTAGAACGGCGTGGCGAAGCGATGGGCATCCTGGGTATTTGCCTGAGTGTGGGTTCGAGCAGCGCTCCGCCGCTGGGCAGTTGGCTGGCGCAGATGTACGGCATCAATACGATGTTTTACGCCTCGGCAGTGCTGGCGGTGTTGTCCATCGCAGTGTTATTCAATCTGCCGGAAACGCTACGGGAAAAACAGCCGTTTCGCTGGAGCCTGCTCAAAGTGACCCGCAACGACATCTTCGATCCGCTGGCCATGCCGGCCGCCTATGCCATGATTTTCTGCTATTTCGCTTACGGCGTTATCCTGACGCTGGTGCCCGACCTGAGCGACCAGTTGGGGCTGAGCAACCGCGGCATTTTCTTTACGATTTTTACTTTGGCCAGCATTTCGACACGGTTTTTTGCCGGTAAAATTTCCGACCGCCTGGGCCGCGAACCGGTACTCAAAGCCTCAGCGCTCATGATCGGGGCGGCTATGCTGGTGTTTTGTTACGCCCATACGCCCTGGATGCTCTATATCGCAGCCACCATGTTCGGACTCGGCAACGGCATTTTTTCGCCCGCCATCAATGCCTGGACGGTGGATCTCGGCGACCCCGAACGCAAGGGCCGGGCGCTGGC